>Ga0181520_10002840_pt1 | contig 31465 bp, 25 predicted proteins | sample PEATcosm2014_Bin_29_FD_132451 | JGI IMG/M metagenome (GOLD analysis project Ga0181520, IMG submission 132451) | Peatland microbial communities from MTU Mesocosm Facility, Houghton, MI, USA - PEATcosm2014_Bin02_30_metaG | ecosystem: Environmental > Terrestrial > Soil > Wetlands > Peat | place...
ACCGTAACGCCGTTTATCGAATCGTCCTCGCGATCCATGGCCCTCACTGATCGCCATCCATTCTCGCGTCTCCTGGCCCCCTGGCCCCGCGAAACTGGCCCTCAGTTTCGCCGCCACCGACACGCTGCCCGCGCGCAATAACTTTCGTGTGAGCGAATAGGCCGTGAAGTCGCGCACGTATTGGCCGATCCCCGTGGCGCGGACCAGCGACAGGCCAGAGAGACGCTGCGATTCTGCTAGAATGCTCTTGGCAACGATCTGGTACATCTCGGGCGCCCATCCGCTGTAGAGTTCCTGAATGGCTGCTTCGAGCTTATACAGCACGTCCGCAAGGCAGAACTGTTCGGTGGAAATCGTGAAATTGGCCTCCCCGTGCGCTCCGACGCCCGAACCAAAGCCGATGATTTCCCGGGTCTCCACGGTGTTCTGGCCTTTTTCCGCAATCAATCGTTCGTCGATGTTCGGATCGATGCAGACCAACCATTCGGCGCGTTGGTGCAGTGCATCCACGACACCCTGCCAGGGCGTGTAGTCGCCGTAGCCGAGCACCACATGGTGCGTGTTCTGCCGGGTTTCCGGGCTCTTCAGCCGAGCCATTAGCTCGGCGTGGCAGGTGGTAAGCCGGAACTGGCGATTACTCAAAACCCTTGCCCGCTGCAGCCTCCGGCCAGGGTCACGGAATGCGCAGAACGATTTTTCCAGGATGGGAAACTTGAGCGTGCGGCTCGTCACGTCATATTCTCCAACCAGTTCGAAGTCGTTGCCCTGGGTGCCCGCTCGAATGAACTCGTTGAGAAACGCGATGTCCACCTGTAGCCCATCCGTAACCAACTGGGTAAACTGGCGGTATTCGCGTTCCGGAGAGACGATTCGATGTGCAATCGACAGGTTCGTCTGCCTGTAGTGGGCCAGCGACGCTTGCGATTCGGCCGCCTCGCAGCGCTCCTTCCATTGCCCAACCCACCTGGCAACGCTGCTGTCGTCGCTGGATTCGGTGAAAACCGTAACGGTCATGGCATAGGTCTTCATCGCATCTGGCCGCGACGCGTACAGCTCTTGGAGATATTCATAGACTCCTTTCAGAAACTCATCCACGGCGGCGATCAGCGGTTGAACCTCCTGGTTCTGGTAGACCGCAATGCTCAGACCGTCGTTGGCGTGCGGGTGAAGCTTGCGATAATCGTCGAGAACACGACAAATCAACATCGATTCGCGGCTTCTGCGAAACAGTTCCGTGTCGCTGATGTCGTCCTCCTCGAATGCGTCGTAGCGGAGCAATAACCGGGTCGTGAGCGACGCCTCGGCATCCTCGGCAGCGCCGATTCGGTGGATCAGGTTCTCGCCGCGCACATTCGTATCAAGCACCCGGTTCTGGTCTTTGATAAGCCCACTGAGGGGCATCTGGATCGCCGCCAAATCAACGTAACCTTGCCACACCAAATCGCGGAATGCTCGTGCCCCAGGGGATTTGAGTTCATTCGCGGCGACTGTCGTAAACGAAGTCAAGAGATAGTGGACGTGCGCCTGAAGCATCTCCAAGAGCGCAGGATGCAACACGGTCACGGCGCACGATGCCTCGTGAGCTTCCCACATCCACCGCTCTCCTTCCGCTGCACGCCGGCGGGCAATAATCAGGAAAGATCGGAACAGCAACGCTGCCAAAGGACTGCTTTCGCACGTTGGGTCGCGAACATAGGCACCGTACGCCTGCTCATAGGCCTTTCTCAGGCCGTCCATTGCGTCCAGAAGTGCCGCGTGCAGACCGTCGGTTTTCGCCTTCTGGATGAATCGGTCATATTCGAAGGCAAGTTTGTGTGTCGCCGGCACCAGTGGATCGTGGTCATCAAGATCGCTAGCGTCAAGGAGGTTGCAGATCCGATCACCTTCATCATGGACGCAATGCAACAGGACACGACGCGTCTCCTCGTCGTCCTTGGCCAGCATCAACTCCTCATAGTAGGGCACGTGATACGCCGGCAAGCAGTATCCGTGCGCCGAGGAAATTGCCTCGGCGCCCCATTGCAGGAGTTCGTCAGCGACGCGGTAAGGCTGGATCTCGGGCAGTCGCCAGGCAAACAATCTCACGACGGGCTTTTCCCACCCCTCGCCATGCACGGTCACGGAGAATTGCAGGAAGGGTTCGGAAGTTCGCGCCGACTGGCAATCCAGGTCGGGCCGCGCCAGCTTCGAGTCGATTGGGATACTCTGTCCATCGGAGCGAAAACGAGAGGTGTCGATCCATTCCTTGATGAAGCGGTCAACCCCGCCGAGCAAGCGCCCCAGGTAAGCAACAGCCTTGATCTTGCGCTCTTCCGACGACTCGCCGTCACAGTCGTGCTTGAACAAGTGTGATTCGATATGGATGCTCTTGATCGCCTCGTGCGCGAACACACCCAACTCGATTGCACTCCGCTTGAAATCACCCAAAGTGGTCCACAACGCACTGAGCACGACTTCAACAGGACTTCCACTCAGCTTGCGGACGGTCGTCTTCTTCGCTTTCGCAGGATCGTCGGGCGCCTTTCGGTAGGGCAGAATCCGATCCCGGATGGTAACAAAGTCACATCGAAGCAGCTCCGCTTTGGTTTTCGCATCAGCCGTGGCAACGTAGTTTTTCAACCCATCCGTCAACGCCAATGCCGGAATCCGTGGCTTCGCCGCACTGCCCAGACGCTCGATGAACCGTTGGGCATGGTCTGCCGGGGTCGGCATGGCAGCGGCGGGATCCCGCAGGGCATCGAAGAAATAGGCGTCCGACAATCGGCTCCAAAGCGTCTTCAGCGTCGTCGGTGAATCGAACAAGTCCATGCCGATGATCCGGTCATGGCGGCCGACGAGAACACCGGAAGCTCCCTTCGGCAGCACCATGCGTTTGCAGTGCTCCTTGAGCTTCTCTTCAGCAGCCTCGAAGGCATCGGTGAGCGAAGAGGTTTCCGACCGGACTGCCGTTTCCGACAGGCAAGCTTGAACTTCATTCCAAACCTCGCCTTGATCGCTGGCCGCGACGCCGTGTTCTGAGCGATTCCGGTGAACGGCTTTCAGCTTCTTGTGGCGAAGTGATGGCGGGGCACAAAACTTGGATTCGAAGTGCCGGGACTTGTATCGCCAGCGGCCCTGCTCAACACAACTGACGGGCAGAATGAACTTCACGCCTGCTGCCACCAAGAGCGTGACGTTGATGACCCGGTTCTGCTTGGCCCCCATGAGGATCTCGCCTTCGGGGATCAACAGCGGTCGCTTGGCCTTGTTGGTCACGGCCAAGTTCGGAACGCTGCCCGACTCGTTGACCTCTTCGACCACGGCCAAACCCTTTTCAATCGCCTTGCTCAGCAGCGTATACGACGGCTTGTGGGTTTCTGGCCACAATAGCGGGAAGAACGTCAAGTTGTGGTGATGACTTGGCTCCCCGATGACCAGCGTGCCGAGCAGTTCACGGAACCTGACCGTCGCACGCATGCCCTGGGACATGCGCGCTTCGCGGGCCATTGCCGGCAAAAGGGCTAGCAGCAATCGGGTTTCCGGCAACAATTCCTGCGATTCCAAGGTTTGCAGTCCCTTGGCCAGTCCCAAAATCAGTTCTGGATTGCGATAGCCTTGGGCGTTCTGGTATGCCTGGAGGACGGTCTGGTGCAGTGCGTCAAGTTCGTTCTTCGGCTCGGCCTTGTCGAGCAAGCCGTGGCCGTTCTCGCACTGGAACACCGACAAGACCAGCGGCCAGCGACTCGAAGATTGGTCGCAGACTTCGGGGTGGCATTGGGGCACGTAGCCGTCCAAGTGGACCTTGCCGTCGTCGATCAAGGGCGCCAGCCACGATGCCATTTTCTTCGGCAGGTAGCCAACCGGCTCGAAGCGGCCGTTCTCAACCCGGACCGCAAACCGGTCATGGGCATTCTCGGATTCCCGATCCAAGTTGACCTGTTCACCAGGGTGTAGCCTGGCCTTGTGGTGCTCCATCCCGACGATTTCGGTCTCGACTTCGCCAAGCAAAGAGTTTCGTACGCGTTCTTCAGCATCTTGTGCAAGCATTTCAGGCTCCTTGGACAAAAGGGTTATGCGATCCGCCGGCCGAACTCGAAACGGTGGTTTGTATGGAACGATGCCGCCTTGACAAAAAGTGGCGAATCGACAGGGAAGTGCCAAATCTGGAAGAGGATGAAGGCCATGTCTTCGGCGGCCGATTCCTCGTCCCGGTAGAGATAGACCTTCTGCAACGGCCCCCACATCACTATGTCTTCCCAGTTGGACCGGACCCAACGGAGATCGGGCCGGCTCTTTGCCCAATAGAATCCTTGGCGGCATCTGAAAATCTGCTCAACCTCCTGGGGGAAAACCGCGTTGTTGGGGAGTTCCAGGTAAAAACAATCCCGCATGAAAGCAAACTGGATATAACGGGAGCGGCGTTTCCTGTGCTTCTCGCGCTTCGGCGCGGCCCCAGCCTCCCCAGGCCCGCCCGATGCCGAGCCGCTGGCGGTCAAGGAATCGACCTTGATGGCAGCGGATTCCTTGAGTTTGGGCGACTCGGCATCTTCGGGAGATGTTTCGTCGAAGATGATGAAGCAATTGTCCTTCACGAGCTTGTGGGCACGCAGGCCCATGAGTCGCAAGTACTCGGCAAATTGGCCGATGCGACGGCGTTTTTCATCCAAATAGGTGGTCATAATAGGCTCCGCGGTGCTCGTGACCGACTGCTCTGTCAATAAGAGTACCGAGGTGCCTGGTCAGATTCCGACCAACCCATACAAATTTTCAGTAGTCGGCCGCTGCTAGGGGCGGCAAGATAGCTAGCGGTTCGCAAAACCGATTTGTGCCATTCGGAAAAAACGCTAGGCTGCCCTTGCCCATCCATCGGGGTATTCCATCGCTATGAGAAACAGATCAATTCAGCCCAAAAATCTGAGATCCTGCCGGGACCAGAAATTTCTTTCCGCCAAGGCTTGACGGATTACACCGTTTTGTTGTACAACATATCGGTGTAAACATAACTTGCGGCATCGACGAGACTTAGCGAGCGATTTGAGGGAGCGACTTGGTTATGGATGGAGGAATTTGAGGGAGCGACTTGATTATGGATGGAGGAGTAACCCCCGGAAGCCTTGCTGTATTTGCGGGCACTGCAAGCATCGGTATTGTTCTCGCCCTGATCACGCTCGTTGTCAGAAGGGCTCTTTGTCCCCGCCGAAGGAGGGGAAAGACGGAGGAAGCCAACGTGGTTCACGGCGCGTTGTTCGGAAAGAAGCTCAGGTATCAGTCCGAAGGTTCCGTTGCGGAGTTCGTGATAATATTCGGAACAATTGCATTTGTGATCATGCTGTTTTGGTTGCTACTTGGATTTCACGGGGCAAAATAAATGACCGATTCCAGTGAACGCGAAGAATTGCAGGAACGCTATGAGAGAGCGTTGCGGCGTGCCGAGCATTGGCTGAGCGAGCAAGGGCGTTCCCAGGCATGGCTGGCGGAGCAACTTGGTGTCGAGCGATCAATGCTCACCCGATTTTTGCAGCGAGAACCTCGCTATGTTCCGCTGCCGGGTCGCAAGAGGATCATGGCGATTCTCGATGGCATCGAGCGAATCTGCCGGGAGGCCAAGCGGGACATCTTCCTGTCGCATAGCAGCAAAGACAAGGACTTCGTACGGAAGCTTGCCGCAGATATCGAGTCACATCGCAAGGGCGATCGCCGCTTGCTCACATGGATCGACGAGGCGCAGATTCGGCCGGGCCAAAGCATTCCCGCTCTTGTCACCCAGGGAATCGAGACGAGCGAATTCATCGGCTTGGTGCTGACCCCCAACTACTTTGAAAAGGGTAGCGGCTGGACTGATGCGGAATGGCATGCGGCTCTTCACTCCGACCCCGACAACCGTAAGGCGAAACTGGTCCCGCTTCTGGTCGATGACTGCCCGTACGTCCCAGCGCTGCTGCGTCATCTCCTCATGATCGACTTCCGCGAAGCGAAGTACGAGCAGGGTCTGAAGCAGCTTCTGAGGATTCTCCGTGACGAGCCGCTCCCACGCCCAGTCGCTGTTCGTGGCCAGTTGGTTGCATCGAATGGTCGGATTGACCGCTCGACGCTCATCGCTGAGCTTGCCGTTCCGGAGGCCGACCCCGATGTAGTCTCTGAACGGGCCTACTGCAATCTTTTGCCGATTGAGCGCCTGCCACGGTTCGTGTATTCGGCGCCCATCGCCCACCGACTTCGGAAAGTCCGCAGTGGCAGTGCCGATGGGATACCGACGAAGGCCGAACTTCGAAGTGAAATCTACCGGCTGCAAGACGAGAGCGACGCGAAACGATGGCTGCCGGCGTTTCGAACGGACGGTGACAACATCGTTACGTTCCACGATCTGGAATCCATGGAAGGGATTCTGCAGGAAGTCATTGAACCCGATGGCGTTGACGTCTTCGATACGGCGGATTTTATTGCCGATCCGATCGACCGAAACCTCGTTATCTCGCTGCTCAACATGTCCCTCGCCCGTCACATGCGTCGATCCGGGCTGCTCGCCGACGAAACACGGTTCAACAGGTTCTTCTTCCCGCCGGATGACGGCAAAGAACGTGTGATCGAGTGGATTCCTGCAAAGAATAAGGCAAAACGGACCGTGACTAAACCGTACATCCGCAATGAGGTCACGACCGGCTGGATGCACCACGCCTGCTACATCAAGGTCATCTATCTCGCGTCGCGATTATACATCCATTTGTCGCCGACCCGCTTGATTACCGAGGACGGCGAGCGGGTTCGCGGCGGGCCTGATGTCGGACGGATTGTCGTCCGCTGGCTTGGTCAGGAGAGGAATCTGCATGTGCTGTACAATGTCCGCTTTTGGACCACTGTACTGCGAAGTCGTCCCGGACCAATCTCGGTCCGTATAGGCGACCAATTCATGGAAGTGGCCAAAGTTCCCGCATTCATCCAGCAGGGATACGGCATTGCGGGAGATCAACGGGATCTCATGGGGCTCCTCGACCGCGAGGCATCCATGATTTCACAGATGGAGAACGCCGAAGAACTGACCGAAACTGTTGTTGACGACAGCGACGACGATTCGAATATAGCCAGCGAAGTTGATGAGGAGACCTTCACCGATGTCGAATAACTCGCACCGCAAGACAACAGGAGCCCGCCAGAAACCGCGACCGCATCGCAGTCCGAACTTCGATTCCGGCGTTCTCCACGAGCCGTTGATCCTCTTCGGCGGCCAGCACACCCACGTCGATCCCAAGACGGGCATCAGTCTCTATGGGCCGTACAGTCCGGCTGGGCAACGCGAACCGGTGCTCACCACGATCATCGTTGGGATCGTCGGACCGCCCGCGATGATCGCGGATGCCGAGCAATGGCTTTCGGTCTGTCGGGGAATGCTGACGAACGATGGCAGCGAGCCTTTCCTTCACCCACACTTTCCTGGGTTGAATCGCGATTCCCCCTTCGGTTGCGAACTTGTGTTTGGTGAGACGTGGAATCAGGGGATTCGCGTGAGCGACATCAATACGGCAATCGCCGAACCTGAGGATCACCGCCGCATTAAGCGAGTCGTCGATCTGTACATCGACGCGATCGACGTGCTGCGCAACCGCGATCCGCAGCCGCACGTCGTCCTCTGCTGCATACCACAGGATATCGTCGACGAATGCACCGGTCTTGCTAGGCAGATTAGCCGGGCTCGAAGGCCGAAGCTCAGTCGGCAAGCCAGGAAGGTACGGCGCGATGTGCTCTCCGGCCAGAGATACCTTTTCGATGACCTCGGTCCATCCCTCGGCATCGAGGATGCTGTCGAAGGGCATCAAAATCTCCGGCGCGGTCTCAAGGCGGAATCGATGCAGTTCGGCATTCCCACGCAGTTGATATGGCCGCGCACGCTCGATATCACTGGCCGACCCGCCGGGCAAGTGCAGGATATCGCTACTCGGGCCTGGAACTTTACGACGGCGCTCTACCATAAGGCGGGAGGGTCTCCCTGGCGCCTTGATGGCGTGAGCGGGGACGTTTGCTTTGTCGGCGTGTCCTTCTATCGAGAGATACTAGACGCTAATCCCATGCTGCGAACCAGCATGGCGCAAGCGTTCACTGCCGCGGGAGACGGATATGTGCTTCGTGGAAACTCTTTCGAGTGGTCCGACTCTCAGCGTGAACGGTCGCCTCACCTGGACAGCAAATCGGCCGCGGCGCTGATTCGTGACGTGCTGGAATTATACCAGCGACAGAATCGTGGTAGTCTCCCCAGTCGCCTCGTCATCCACAAAACATCGCGATTTTCCGACGAGGAGGTCCAGGGGTTTGAGGCGGCGTGCCGCATTGTTCCACAGCACGATTTCGTTGCCTTCGGGAACCGGGGAATTCAGTTCTACCGCACCGGCGACTATCCGCCCGTGCGTGGGACGTTCGTGAAATTCAGCGACACAGAGTTTGCTCTCTATACGGATGGCTATATCCCGTATCTGCGGACGTATCCTGGTGCCCGCATCCCCCGACCGCTTGAGATCATCGAGCACCGTGGCGATAGCCCCTGGAATATCGTGCTGCAAGAAGTGCTGGCATTAACCAAGATGAACTGGAACACCGCTGATTTCTCATGTAGCATGCCAATCACCGTGGCATTTTCGCGCAAGGTTGGAGAAGTACTGGCAGAACTGCCGCAGGAACTCCCGCCGCGACCGGAGTACCGCTACTACATGTAGCTGTAGCGCAAGACCAGCAACTGCGAGCCTGACGGCGGCAAGTGGAGTGCATCGACTATGGAATGGAATCTTAGAAGCTATCCCGACGCTTCGCAAAAAGCCACGCCGAACTTGATGCCCGGCACTACTCCGACCAAGGCTTCGTGGAGATCTTCGACAGTTTTGATGAAATGGGTCTGCCCAAGAACGAAATTGATCGCCTCGGGCTTGTCGACCGTCACTGTGATGAGTTGCATGTCGGACTCCTTCGCTAGCTGACCTTCGCCGTCACTAAGTCGTCTCGCCCTCTATTGTAATGGATGGGCCAAGAGAAGGGGCTAATGGGGTAGCGGCGGCTGACGGCACGGGTTTGATAGGCGGGAGGTTGGTCGCCAGGGACCGGGCGGGCACGGACGGGGGCCATTTTTCGTTTTGAGACGGGGCGGGATCGTAACGGGCGGCGACAGAAGTGGGGCGGCGGGCTTCTCGGCATAAGCCGTCGTGTCTGGGCGCAGCCAAAAAACCGCTAGACTTTTAGACTTCTGTTGCCCCGATAAGCTTGTATAATCGAGAGATCACGTTCCCACGTACCATGCCTCCACTCTTTGAGTTTCGTGCGTCTCGGCTATCTGATTGCTGATCCAAGATTTTCTGATAAGCGGCACAATGGCAGGGGATTGCATTCGTGCCCGAGTTGTCGTAACATATGGCTTATAAATGAGTTGCGCGTTGCAAATCACTGTTGTTGGAGGTTGGAGGCACGCATTCTCGTGCCCTCCGCTTTATAGCCACTTGTGTCGATGACGCAAGTTGCTTTTCTGTTTGGACTTACGATGATTCGCCTTCTCTTGAAAAGGCAATAAAAGCACCTTGATGTCCAAAAGTGTCGGATAAGAAGGGGGTTTCTTGTCGGATATCCAAGGCGAACTGCCGAAGGGGAAGGAGAGCAACTGGCTTTCCTTTACGCTACGTGAGGGTCTTCCATGCCGGTGTAATAAATGCATCAGCCTGAATGACTCGCGACGCCGTGTGCAGGCTCGATATGAACCAACACGTCTTTGACCGCAGTGATCTCGTTCACAAGACGATCCTTCACCGCATGGCCGATCGTGTGGCCTTCGGTAACGCTGATTCCAGGGTCCACTTCGATATGGATGTCCACGAAGTATTCCAGTCCAGCCTTACGGACGTGGAGCTTGTCGACGCCATGTACGCCAGATACGGTAAGTGCCATGCTACGAATCTTTGCGAGGACCACGGGGCTCGCTTGCCGATCCATTAGTTCTTGCAAGCTGCTCCAAAACAGACTCCCGCCTGTGAAGAGGATAATGCACCCAACGATCAGGGCTGCGATATGGTCAACTGCGTGCCACGCGGGACCGGCAAAAAATGTTACTGCCAATCCGAGTAAGACAACCAGTGATGCGAACACGTCTAGTCGCTTGTCCCAAGCCGACGCCTCGACTGCCTTGGAGCCAGTGGACCGGGCCACGGACATCGAATAGCGGAAAAGCCCTTCGTTCAGTGCAATGCAGACGAGCGCAATGGCAAACGTGTACCATTCGGGTGCAGGCACCAAAATGTTCCACGCGTAAATAGCTTCGTATCCGACGCAAACCCCGGACCCAATCAGGAATAGGGCGACATAGGAAGCCGCAATGGTCTCGATCCGGGAATGCCCATACGGATGCGCCGGATCGGACGGCTGCTCAGCCCACCACAAGGCTCCCAAGATTGATACGGATGAAAAGGCGTCCCCTAGCGAATTAGCTGCATCAGAAAGCAGGGCGAGCGAATGCCCAAACCAGCCTCCAAGTAATTTGGCGACCCCCAGGCTTACTGCCACGATCAAGCCGAGCAGTGCGGCACGACGGGTTTGGCGGTATAGGTCACGGGTCCTGAAATTCGCAGCTTGGGTCGAACTCACAATTCCTCCCTACTTGGTTTACCCTTTAAGAATGAACGACGCGATAGGTGTATTATCATGCTTGATCTCCTGAGAACTTCTCTCAAAAACCGTCGAAGTCCCGCCAAACAGCGGTTCATAACTGATTTTTGAAATACGTTCTTCCTGCCCTGTCCACGAGTGTATAATCTTTTCAACGAAATAGCGATTGTCGGAAAAGAACCGGCTTTGCGACTTGGCCCCAGGGACTCGACATAACCGCCATCCGCCGATAGACTACACATGAAGGGGGCATGTAATTTCAGCATCGCCAGGTGCTCGCTAGGCGGACCCCGCTCCTCGTGAATTCCGGCAGCCGATCTGGTAGAATAGCTACAGTATGTACAATTCCATCGAAACGCACTCGGTCCTCGTCGGCTACATCCTCTGGCTGTTCGGTTTCACCGGCTCCCACCGTTTCTACTTCGGCAAGCCGATCACCGGCACGATCTGGTTCTTCACTGGCGGCCTGCTGCTGATCGGCTGGATCATCGACCTGTTATTGATTCCCGGCATGGCTCGACGGGCCGACCTTCGTTACCAGGCCGGTCCCATCGATTATACTCTGGCCTGGATTTTTCTGACGTTCCTGGGGATTTTCGGCATCCATCGCTTTTACATGGGAAAGTGGATCACCGGCATTATTTACCTGCTTAGCGGTGGGCTGGTGGGTCTCGGGCTGCTGTACGACCTGTGGACGCTCAACGGGCAGGTGAGCGAGATGAATCGCTGGGAGCTGATGAGAGGAAGATGAACGCATTGCCGGTAGTCCCATGAACAAAGCCTTCGTCCGCGAACCCGACCAGACTGCCGACTATTGCCCCCGCTGCGGCGGGCAAGGCGAGCCAGTGGGAAGTAAGACATTGGCGACGTACTTGACCGAGGCGCAGCGCGTCCGGCTTGCCGAGCCTGCCAATTTCTGCCCGTCGCCGCAATGCCCCGTGGCCTACTTCGACGCTTTCGAGCGACTGGTTCTGGCGGTCGATCTTCGGCGGCCCGCTTATCCCAAAGATCCAACAGCCCCTATCTGCGCCTGCTTCGGCCTGACCAGGGCCGACATCGAGCAGGACGTGTGCGAGGGCGTGGTGACCAGGACCAAAGCGGCGGTGGAGCGGGCCAAGTCGCCCGTGGCCCGCTGCGCGGAAATGGCAGCCAACGGGCAACCCTGCGCGGCCCACGTCCAGAAGTATTACATGCAGTGTCGAAACGGCAGGAAGGAATGATTCCGGCTATAATATTACGCTGGGAAGAAGGCAGGTTGAACATGCCGAAGCAAATCACGGTTGTTGCGGCCGTTGCACTGTTCATTTCGATAACTGGTTGCGACAATCGACATCCTACTGAAGACCCGCGCGTAGCCGCACACTCCGCGGCGCCCGTCGCCACGGAATCCACGTTGGTCGAGGCCACGCTTCGACCATCCAAGACGCAGGGACGCTTGGAAATCGAAATCAAGAATATCGGAACCCAGCCTTTTACATTTCTGGACATTCGAGAAGGATGCGCGGGCTGTGAAGAATTTTGGGAAGTGGAGGTGCGGTCGGCGTCAGGCAAGACATTGAAGCCGACAATGTTCTATTCGCCCCTAGACGTGCCGTGGAAGGCCTCGATCGAACCGGGAAAGACCTACGTGCGAGAGATCCAGCCGAGCGCGTACGTGGAATTCCGCCACCACAAGGCGGATGAAGATGGCGCCATCATCGTCCATTATCGCGTGAAACATCCCGAGGATTGGACAAGCATGCTGGTCCCTCCCTACCCGACGTTCTCAACAGAACCGCTGAATGGCAAGCTGGCGGACTATCTGCTCCATTGAGGAATCGCGTCACTTTTTCCTTGGCCGCACCTTGTAGTTTCCGCGGCCTTCGTCGTATTCGAGGTCAATCAACCCTTTGGCTTTGATGTCCTCAAGCAGGTCCGAAAAGCTGCCGTAGCCATAATAGCCCTCGTTGAAGCCGGGATACACGCGGCGGATCGCCTGTTTGAGCGTCGAGCCCCACAAAGGGTCGTAATCCTGTTCCACGGAATGAATGACCTCCAGCACGTGCTCGACCGCCTCTTGTCGCTTGTCCGCCTCGGTTTTGTCTTTCTTGGGTTCCCTGGGAACCTTTTTGGCCTTGCGAATCAGATCGTCGTAGTAGATGAACTCATCGCAATTGGCAATCAGCAGGTCGGACGTGGAACTTTTCACGCCACAGCCGAGGACACGGCGGTTGTTCTCCTTCAACTTCGAGACCAGCGGTGAAAAATCGCTGTCGCCGGAGAGCAGAGCGAACGTGTCGATGTGCTGCTTAGAGTAGCACAGGTCGAGAGCATCGACGACCATGTGGATGTCGGCACTATTCTTGCCGCTGATTTTGGTCTGGGGAATGTCGATCATCTCCACGCCTTGGGCATGAAACTCCCGCACCGAGTCCTCGTAATTGCGCCAATCGCAGTAGGCCCGCTTGTAGACGATGCGGCCTTTTTCCAGCAAGCGTTTGAGGATCAACTGAATCTGGAACTTTCCGGCCTTCATTTCCCGGACACCGATGGCCAGGTTCTCGAAATCCACGAATACGGCGATTAACGGCTCTTCCGACATTGGATCTTCCTTTGGGTTATGGTTCCATGATAGCCTTGGCCTGCTCCCGGTTGAAGCCCCCCCACCCGCCCCCCATCGGCAGGGAAAACGACGAACCGAAACCCCTCGTCCTGAAAAACTGCAAAGCTCTTGGTAGCACGGAATTTATTCCGTAGCCTTGCCCTTCTAGGGCAAAACGGGATGAACTCCGTGCAACGATGGGCTGCCTGCCGGACTTTGCAGTTCTCCCGACCCCTTGTCCTGGGTGCTTGTATAATGGCGCCGGATCGGGTAGAATCTTTCCAATACGATGTCGGCGACAATTTGGCGCCGGTTCGAACAATCAATACGGGAAGGGCTCAAATGGCCGAAGGCAGCATCAAAAAACTCACAGACAAGAATTTCGGGTTCATCAAGACGGAAACCGACAAAGACCTATTCTTTCACGCATCGGCGCTGCAGGGCGTCAGCTTCGAGGCCTTGCACGAAGGCCAGAAGGTCTCCTACACGGTAGGCCAGGGGAAGAAAGGCCCCTGCGCCGAGAACGTCAAGCCGATATAGTTCCGGCACGTGCGCGTTTTCATCCGATTTTCCTCCCAAGAAGGGCAGATTCATGCTCAAGCGGGAAAAACTGGAAGCGATGCTGCGGAAACTTCCCCACGACGAATTCGCCGCCATCTGGAAGAAAACCTATGGTGATCTTCCCCAAGGCAACCGTGCGAGTCTGGCGAAGGATTTTGTGGCAGAGCAATACGACGCGGAGTTGGACGGCTGCATTGCGATCGCCGAATCGATTCTGACGCACGTCCCGAAGCCGAAGACCAAGCCGAAGCCCAAGAACAAGTGGCTCCCGCCGCGCTGAATAGCTTCTCACGATTCTGGGACACTTCTGTAGGGAACGCCCTCCGTGGCGTTCCGAGTCTTTCGGAACGGCACCGACCCGCAAGCGGGTACCCCGGCGTTCCCTACAGGCATGGTCGACGGAGTCCCAGAATCATGAAAGGCTTTTTTAGCCTTTGTCGATCCGGGAGCGTATAATCTCTTAGCATGGCCCAATTATTATGCAAGAAAGGATCTTCTCGTGGCTCAAAATGATCGAACCGGGCGGAGGGAGTTTATCACGCAGATTTCCGCGGTTGCGGCTACAGGGGCATTGGCCCTGTCTCGGGCCGAAGGGGCGCCCAACGAATCGGCTGCCGCGCCGCCCGCTGCCGGCCCCGCCTTGCCTTCGATTCAACTGGGACCGCAGCGCATCAGCCGGCTAGTCTGCGGCTGGAACCCCATTGAAGGATATTCGCACGCGACACGTGATTTGAGCAACGGCATGCGGGAGTGGTTCACCCTGGATCGAACTGTGGCGCTGCTGGAAGACTGCATGCGCAACGGCATCACGGCCTGGCAATACGATCATAAGCCCCACGCGGTGGCGACCTTGCGGAAGTTGTGGGACAAGGGCATCGAGCCCAAGGTATTCTGTCTGCACGCCGAGCGGGAGAACGATGCCCCGCTGCCAACGGTCATCCGCGAGACGAAACCGTTCGCCATCTCCCATCACGGCGGCGTGACCGACGCCAAGTTTCGCGAGGGCAAGTCGCAGGAGGTCCGCGACTTCGTCAAGAAGGTCAAGGACCAAGGGCTGCTGGCGGCCGTCTCCTCCCATAAGCCCGACAACATCAAGCGGATGGTCGACGAGGGCTGGGAGAACGATTTCTTCATGTGCTGTTTCTACTGTCTCACGCGTCCGCGGGACGAAATGCAGAAGAAGCTCGGCATGGTGCCCGTAGGCGAGCCGATGTTCGAGTCCGATCGCACAGAGATGACCGCCATGATGCGGCAGGTGCCCAAGCCTTGCCTGGGCTTCAAGGTGCTTGCCGCCGGGCGTCATTGCTGGAGCCAGAAGGAAGTCGCCGAGCAGTTCCAATATGCCTTCGCGAACATCAAGCCCATCGACGGCCTGATCGTGGGCATGTTCCCGCGCTATTTCAACCAGGTCCGCGACAATGCCGGGCATGCCCGGAAGTACGGGGCCGCGCAGATGCATGGGGCGGCGGAATAGTTTCGCTTACCAGGTTCCCGGGAAGCGTACACGATGCGGATTGCTTTGGTGCATGCGCCGATCGATTCGACGGTTTCCGATCGGGCTCTCGGTTACCAGACGCCGCTTGGGCTCTTGATGCTCGCCGGTCCACTGCTCGACCACGGCCACCAGGTAGAGCTCCTCGATGCTGCACACGATCGTTGTACCGACGCGGAGATTGTCCGGCGGCTGGAAGTTGTGCGCCCGGATGTTGTCATGGTGGGACATTCGGCCTCGACGAAGGCGCACGCCGACAGCTTGCGGCTTTTGCGCGCGATCAAGAGGGCGCTTCCGACGGTCGTAACCATCTACGGCGGCGTCCACCCAACATACCACTGCGAGGAAATCCTGGCTGAAGATGCGGCCGTTGACGTGGTAGTCCGCGGTGAGGGAGAGGCCACGGTACTGGGGCTAATCACCATGCTCTCGCACGCCCGTGCGTCGTCGGGCAACGACTCCTCCTGTGGCGAGCGGCTAGGCGACTTATCGGCGGTCGCCGGGATCGCCTGGCGCTGCGACGGCCGAGTCGTTCTCAATGTTTCGAGAGTCCCAATAGAGGACCTCGATGCGCACCGCATCGCCTGGGAACTCATTACGGACTGGGAGAAGTACCAGGCGTTCGGCCTGGGCCGCACTGCGGTCGTGCAGTTTTCTCGCGGCTGCCCACACCGTTGCACGTACTGCGGGCAATGGTCGTTCTGGCAGCGATGGCGGCACCGTGACGTAGCTCGGTTCGTCGATGAGTTGGAGTTTCTGCACCGCGAGCAGGGCGTTCGCTTTTTTTGGTTTGCCGACGAGAATGCGACCACGGACAAGCGGGTATGGCAAGCGCTACTGGAGGAGATCGCCTGCCGCAACATGGGAACAGGCATGACTGCGTCGCTTCGCGCCCAGGACGTCGTTCGCGATTCCGGCATCCTCGACCTTTATCGGCGGGCCGGTTTTCTCTACGTGCTGATGGGGGTCGAGACCGTCAGCGACGAGACCCTCAAAAAGATCCGCAAGGGGTCCACGGTAGACGACGCGTATCAGGCGGTGCGGCTCTTGCGGAAGCACGGAATCTTGTCGATCATCGACTACGTTTTCGGGCTGGAGGAGGAGACGCCGCAGACGATCCGGCAGGCCCTTCGCGGCCTAAATCAATACGACAGCGATTTCGTGAACGCCTTATGTCTCACACCATACGGCTGGACATCGACGGGGCGCGAAATGCAGAGTCGGGGAATTATCGAGGCCGATCTGCGGAAATGGGACTGCCGCCACCAAGTGGTCGCCCTGAAGGGCCTCACGCCCACACAACTGTTCTTCGGAGCGAAACTCGTAGAGTTCCTGTACCACCTCCATCCGCGCCGTCTGTGGCGCGCAGCGACTACTCCCGACCGCCGCCTGCGCCAACATTTTCGCTTCGCCTACCGTCATGTCGCGGGGGTTTTCTGGGATGAAATCAGCGAATTCCTGCGGAGTCGATCAAGGTTCGCATCCAAATCAGGGAACAAAGGATTGGAACGCGAGCAGCCAACACGGCCGACCCAAAACGAATCGTCACACTTCCCGGTTGGCGTTGTGCCGGAAACGAAAATGCAGTAAGTCGGCTTTCACGGAGTTACATCCGCGGTGATGCCCAGACAATCACGGTGAACACCGCAGTGAGATACGCCCAGAAGACGACAAACGCGACGTGCATCGTCGTCTCAAACGCTTTGCCACGCCAGAGTTGCGGTGAGTAGCCGAAGAACTGGATGAACAGCCGTGCGGCCCAAAACGCGGCAAGGCCCAGTGCCACCTTTCTCCCTAGCGGCGTCTCCGTGATTTCTCGCGAAGACGTAAAGCACAAGATACCCATCAGGAAGACCGTGAGGGCAATGAAGAAGGCATGCACGTACATCATCTGTCGGTTGATCGGCTCCAGCGCCGCCAGATCTTTCTTCCAGCGGAAGTATTTCGGAAAGACGGCGTGCATGAGGGCCAGCACGACCAAAAGAACGCCAATGATCTTAAGATGCAGTTCCATGCTTCTCCAGGACGAATGTCGTGATGAAGGGAGTGGTTTTACATTTTGCGGCAATCCGCAGCTCTGCCTCGCGAAAGGTCTTGTTCCACGCCGCCACGGAAAGAAAATGAAAGAACCCGATGGTGTAGGCCAGGAAATTCGGCAGGTCGCGCAGGTGTTCCGTGACCACGATTTGGCCCGTCGCCTTCAAGCATCGTTTCAGCGCCTTGAAGAAGGCGATACGCTCGTCGCTGTCCCGGATTTCGTGGGCCGACAACGTCACGAAGATTCTGTCCGCTGAACCCTCCGGCAAGGGAACGTTTGAGGTGCTCATGGACCGCGTGCCTGGGAAGGGCGGGCAGGCGTTGCGAGCGCGCCGGATCGACGCTTCCGTGTGCCGTTGCGGGTCGAAGAAATCGAAAACAATCAATTCGGAATCGGGGAATCTCTCTTGCAATAAAGCGCTCGTTTCATCAAAGCCGGCGTGGATATTGACGATGCAGGCGCCAGGCGGGCACTGGCCGGACCAATGCAGACGGTACAAGCCAGAGAGATCATAGATGTAGAATGTGACGAGCGAGGAAAGGAGTGCGATTCCGATCAGGACCAGGCCGGCAATCGTCGTGCATCCGCGGTGCGGCTCATCCAGGATACGGCCGGACAACAACAGCAAGAGCGTCAGTCCCACCGACAAAAGATAGAAGGGCCAATTGAAGCGAACGACGTTCCATACGCCCTGGAAAGGCCTTCTCACGCGTTCCATGACTCCATTCGCCCCTTCTTCCAATGATAGGGAATGTTCTCGACGACGAAAGCGTTGGCCAACACCGGGGAGCTTAGCGGCAGCGTCTGCAAGAAGGATATGTGATAGTCCGTTACTTGCACGGGCCTTGGCGTCCAGTGCTCCCGCACGCCTTCGATGATTAGGACCTTCTTGGTTTCCTCGTTATACGTGAAGGTATAGGGCATTGGCCCCGCGAACTTGCGGGCTTCTTTCCAGTCGGCGAAAGGCGATTGGTCGGGAAGCGGGACGTCTCCCTCGCCGGTCTCGATCACCACGCACAAGTCGGAACGCTCGGACCGCACTTCGAGCTGGTGATCGTGCCGTATCTGCCGGATATCGGTCGTCGTGTATCGGTAGTGCGTGAAGATGTTCCCGAAGAATTCCATCATGCGGCTGTCGGTTTCGGACTTTAGGATGTACAGCCCTCGCAACCGCCGGCCGGCACGGTTCGTATAGCGCACGAAAACCCGATACCCGATGAGGAAGAAATCGTTGCCGCACAGTTTAGGAAAACCTTTTGGACGGAGCCCGGTGGTCTGCACCATGGCCACGGCGACGAAGGCCCACCGGTCGCCGAAGACATCCAGCGCCAGGCACTCGGGAATCAGCGGCTGGAGTTCTTCTTTCAATGCGGCAAAGGTCAACACGAGCGAACGCTGGAAGAATGCCTCGACCGCAAAGGGATGGTTTTTCAGGAATGAAAGCATGCTATCCCCGTTCGGCCGCGTGATGGAGCACAAACTTGTTCTAACCAACCCAACACTTTGCAAAACAGTCCCTTGGCGATCCAGACCGCCCCAATGCAATACGCCAGGAGTGGATAGATGGTCGTGCGATTCATACTTGGAGGCTCGGACAAGACGGGCACGCAATAATATGCATTAGCCGCCCTTGCGGCAAGCAAGCCGGCCGCGGGCCTTTCTGCTAGTGGCTCTGCCCCCACCCATAATAGCCGGTGACAAGTGCCCGCCTGGGCCTCATTTCTCGACGGAACTACTGCTACGGCTGCATCCAAACCCGAAAGAGCCATTCACTTCCGTGTTCAATCTCTGTTTCTTCCGTGGCCGAATCTGGATTTCCCTGGTGAGACCTTATCTCGCCGCCAGCGGCACGGCAAAGGTCAGCGTGCCGCCCTGTTGCGGCGCAACGCGGGCAGTACCGCCGTCGGGTTGGTGGACAACCACCGCCTTGCAATTCGCGGCCAGCGGTCGCACACTCAAAGTTGCCGTCCGGCCGTCGGCCGATACCTGTACCGCTACGTGCAGCGGGCCAAAGGGTGTAGCCACGTCGTTGAGCTTGGTCGTCATCCCCGCGCGGAGCCATTGCCGGGGCATGCCTTCCAGCAGATGCAATTCGTCGCCGCGATCCAACTCGAGGAGATGGACGGTCAGGCGGATGAATTCGGCCGAGGCCCAGTTGTGCGGCATATCGCCGACCTTCTTGTACGGCTGGCCTTGCAGCGACTGCTCCTCGCGCCAGTCGAACACCGGCGCGGCATGGTTGGCGTAGGCATAGAGGATCTGCGCCGCCTTCTGGCCGCGGCCTTGCCAGAGCCAAGCGTGGCCGTAGAACGAGGCGAAGTAGTTCCAGATCCCCGTCGCGTCCCAGCCGGTGCCGTAGACCATGCCCTCGCGCTCGGTGGCCTCCAGCATTGCCATGTTGCCGGCCAAGAGCGGATCGTCCTTGGCAAAGAGTTGGCCGGGGTAGACACCGTGGCAGAAACCCCATTGCCCCCGCTGCGGCAGGTCCTGGCCGTCCATGCGGATGGGCAGGTAACGGTTGCCGTGCGGGTCGGTCTTCATGTCGCGGGCGGCCGCCTTGTGGAACGTGGCCAGGAAGTTGTCGTATTCCTTTTGCCAGGTGTCGGCCTCTTCCGTCTTGCCCAGCCAGTTGGCCGCCTGAATATAGGCCCTCAGGCCCAGCAGGTTCCAATAGATATTGGTGTATTCATCCATTACGCCGCCGATGCCGCCGTCGGGAAAACCGGCGGGCTGAAGGCCATCGTCCAAGGTCGACTTGTTCTCCAGCGTTTTCTGGCGGAGCAGCTTGATGAACTGGGCGATGCGCTGAAGTTTGGGCCAAGTCGATTCGAGCCAGGCCTTGTCTTGCGTGAGCTGTGCGTGACGGACGCACGTCCAGAGCACGATGCCGTTCTCTTTCCAGTAGCTTTGCATGACCTCGATACGGCCGTCGGCCTTCTGGTTGGTCAGTTCGTAGGCCACACCGTTGCGGGCCTGGTCGCCCGCGCCGAGGATCGCAGCCGCTTCCAGCAGGAACGCGCCATCCACGATCCATAGCCCTCGATAACAAGTGGGACCGACCTGAAAGGCCGGCAGGCCCTTCTTGATCTCGCGGGCCTGCCAGATATTTCGGATCGACGAATCGACCAGGGCCTGGATGCCGCGGTCCGGCACCTCCACGCGACCATAGGGCAGGGGGGCCTTCCGCCAGTAGGCGACGGCCTGGTCACGCGCAGCTATGGCCTCTTCCAGCGTCAAGGGGCTGGCCACAATCTTATCGCCGTCGCAATAGAGCACGAAGAACGCGGCGGTCTGGCCGGGCGGCACGGTCAGGGCTTCCAGCGGGATCTGCTTCCTCTTGGCGTCGGGGGCCATTTTCAACGAGCAGACGACCGTCTCGTGATTGTTGACCACGACGCGGCCCGTTTCGCGACGGACGCCGAATGTCGTGTCGACGATCAGTTTCGGGTGGAGCGCACGCGGCTCACGGCCGGTGTTCTTGACACGCACCAGGATCAAGTCGTTGCGAGATTGAGCGCTCAGCTTGGCGCTGCCGGCAACGGCGAATGCCTCTTCGACGATCTCCACGCCGTCGGCGGCCAATTCCGTCCGCACGACGGGCACGCGCGGGGAGCACAACTCCTGCTTCTTCCATGTCGCGCCGCCGACTACTTCCACGGCGATCCGCGTGGCGAACTCGCGTCCTCCCTGCCCGAAGTGGTAGAGCAGATCGCCGCTCTTGTCGACAAGCGACTTGTGCGGATCGTCCGGCAGGCAGATGGCCGTTTGCCACTGCGGCGGCGCGTAGCGAAAATCGACGACCGGGCACTTTTCGTCGGCCGCGGGGCTGGAAGTGGCGCTCGGAGCGGCGATGGTCTGTGTCGACGTGCAAATGGCCACCCAGGCAATGATTGCCATGACAGCGCGACGGTAGGTGGAGGCTAACGAGCATGCATACAACGATTCTTTGCCGGTTCTGAGTTGGTTCATGAAAGTGTCTCCGTTGGTTGTAGTTTGCGTGGGGAGAAATGAGCCGTTGGAGTCCCGGCTTTAGCCGGCAGCCCCGCCACAAATCCGCCTAAAGGCGGGACTCCAACGGCCCATCTCTGCCCGCGTGCAGTATAACGTATCTATTCAATGCCGTCGCTGGGGCGAAAATCTCCAGTCTCCGCGATACGAATGGAAATCAGTCGCACGTTTCTCGCGTCGCGGGGCAGATTCGCCAGCCGCGTCTCGCCCACGCGCATGCCGAGCAGCGTCTGGCCCAGCGGACTGGCAATCGAGCAGCCGTCCTCGATCAACGCCCCTTCGCCCTCGCCGCAGATCAATAACTGGCAAGTCCCCGAGCCGTCGATCTCGATGGTCGCCACGTGCCCAATGCCAACTTGCTCGGTCTGCGCCGGCGGGTCCGCGACCAGGGCCGATTGCAGAGTTGCGCGAAGCATGGAGGCCTGCCGGGCCAGCAGGTCCGCCCGCCGCATCCCCTCTTCATACTCGAAGTTGTCGTGATAGGAGTTCGGGTCGTCCTGCGCCGCGGCGCCGGCATGTCCCAGCGACTCGTGGTACTGCTCCTCCAGGCGGGCGATTCGCTTGCGGATGGCTTCGATGCCATAGCGTGTCATGTACTTGCTGATCATGGATTGGCTGGCCGTCTTCGTGCTTTCGTACTTCGATTCTGTTGTGGGCGCATTGGTACGGTGGGCCGAGTAACACGAGTCCCAACAGATTCCGGCTCGATTTTGGTGGGACTCGCGTTACTCGGCCCACCCTACGGCCTTCCGCGACGAAAACTATTTTACCATCTCCGGGCGATTTTGCACCGGTCCAGCACGCATTGAGCTTCCCCCGCTACTCCGTTATCATAGATTTCATCGCCCTTGCCAAGGCTGCCCGCCACATTCCCCTCCGGAGGACCCTGCCGTGTCTCGAATTTTCGCCTTCCTGGCCTGCTGGACGGCCCTGCTGTCCGCTCCCATGCAGCCGGGCCGCCTGTTGGCGGCCGACCAGCCGCAAGCGGGCCAGCGCTACTCGCGCAACATGATCTCCGCCGAAACCGGCCTGCCGGAGGGATTCAACGCCGGTACGCTCAACAACAACGGCAATATCGACCTGCCGGCCGGCAGCGGCGTGAAATGGGTTGCCCGCATGGGCGACGCCAGCTACGGCTCGCCCGTGGTCGCCGACGGCCGGGTTTTCGTGGGGACCAACAATGCCGAACCCCGCGATGCACGCATGAAAGGCGACCGCGGCGTGCTCATGTGCTTGAGTGAAAAGACCGGCGAACTGCTCTGGCAGCTCTGCCTTCCGAAGATGACGAAGATCAAGTGGGGCGACTGGTATTACATCGGCATCACCTCGCCGCCGACTATCGAAGGCGACCGCGCCTATCTCGTCAGCAACCGCGGCGAGGTGATGTGCCTCGACGTCCACGGCATGCGCGGCGGCAATCGGGGGCCGTTCACCGACGAAGGCCGGCTGATGGCCGACGACGGCGAAAAGCCGCTCGTCCCCGGCCCCAAGGACGCCGACATCCTCTGGCTCTACGACATGCCGGCCGAGTTGAACGTCACGCCGCACAACGGCTCGAACTGCTCTATCCTGCTCCGCGGCGATCTGCTCTACGTCTGCACGTCCCAGGGCGTCGACTGGACGCACAAGTACGTGCCGCATCCCGGGGCGCCGTCGCTGGTGGTGCTCGACAAGCACACCGGCAAGCTGCTGGCCCGCGACGATTTCCACATTGGTCCCGACATCATCCACGGCCAGTGGAGCTCGCCCGCGCTGGGCGAAGTGCAGGGCACGCCGCAGGGATTCTTCGGCGCGGGCAACGGCTGGCTCTATGCCTTCGAGCCGCTGGATGCAGCCCCCGCCAATCCGCCGGGACTGCTGCGAACCGTCTGGCGGCTGAACGGCCACCCGCTGGCCCGCACGCAAGCCGCGCCACCGTCCGACCATCAGCACGATTCCACCTCGTACGAGATGACAGCCATGCCCGTATTCTACAAGAACCGCGTTTACGCCACCTTCACCCAAGAGCCGCATCACGGCATGAAGTTGGGCCGCACGGTCTGTGTCGACGCCACGAAGACGGGCGACATCAGCCGCGACGGAACGCTCTGGTCCTACGACAAGATTGGGGCAAGCGAATCGACCGTGGCCATCGCCGACGGGCTGGTCTATGCCGCCGGTTTCGACGGCCGCCTGCACTGCCTGGATGCCGAGACGGGCAACTGCCTCTGGATTCACGAAGCGGGCGCGCAGGTCTGGGCCTCGCCGCTGGTGGCCGACGGCAAGGTCTACCTCGGCTCCGGCAAAAAGATCCTCTGGGTGCTGGCGGCCAGCAAGGAACTGAAAGTGATCAACCGCATCCGCATGCACGACGCCGTCTACACGACCCCCACCGCCGCCAACGGCGTACTGTATGTTCTCACGAACCGGCACCTGTACGCCGTGGGCAAATAGGGCATGTTGCAAACCGCCCGCCGTGAACGGCTCACGCCAGGCGGGTCGTCACAGCCTTGGTTTCAGTATATAGCTCGACGGCCGCCAGGCCCATCTCGCGGCCCCAGCCCGATTCCTTGTACCCGCCAAAAGGCAGCGCGGCATCGAAAACATTGTAGCAGTTGATCCAGACGGTGCCGGCCTTGAGCCGCCGGGCCAGGCGATGCGCCTTGGAGACGTCGCGCGTCCAGACCGCCGCGGCCAGCCCGTACGTGCTGTCGTTGGCCGCCGAGAGCACTTCACTTACGTCGTCAAACGGCATGGCGGCGACAACAGGCCCAAAGATCTCTTCCCGCACGATCCTCATCGTCGGCTGCGCATCGGCGAAAACCGTGGGTTCGACGAAGTAGCCTTGCTGGCCCGTGCGGTTGCCGCCGCTGATCAACCGCGCGCCGTCGCGAAGACCGGTATCGATGTAGCCGCATACGCGCTCCAACTGCTCCCGCGACACCAGCGGCCCCATCTGTGTGGCGTGGTCGAAGCCGCTGCCGACGCGAATCTCCCGCGCGTGGCGGGCGACGCCTTCGACCACTTCATCATAAATGGACTTCTGTACGTACAGCCGCGAGCCGGCGCAGCAGCACTGGCCGTGGTTGAAGAAGATCGCGTTGGCGGCGCCGGGGATGGCGGTATCGAGATCGGCGTCGGCCAGCACGATGTTGGGCGACTTGCCGCCCAGTTCCAGCGTGACCTTCTTGAGATTGCTCTTGCCGGCCGCCTCGACAATCAGTCGGCCCACCTCGGTCGAGCCGGTGAAGGCGATCTTGTCGACGTCCGGATGGGCAGCCAGCGCCGCGCCGGCCGTTTCGCCCAGCCCCGTCACGATGTTGACCACGCCCGCGGGGAAACCGGCTTCCTCGATCAGCTCGCCCAGGCGCAACGCGCTCAGCGGTGTCTGCTCGGCCGGCTTGAGCACGATCGTACAGCCCGCCGCCAAGGCGGGACCGAGCTTCCAGGCAGCCATCAGCAGGGGGAAATTCCAGGGGATGATCTGCCCGACCACACCGATCGGTTCACGCGCCGTGTAACTGAAGAACTCGCCGCCGGGCACCGAGAGGGGAATCGTCTGCCCGTGGATCTTGGTGGCCCAACCGGCCATGTAGCGAAACAAGTCGATCGCCAAGGGGATGTCTGCCGCCCGAGCTACGGCCAGCGGCTTGCCGTTGTCCAGCGTTTCCAGTTCGGCGAACTCGTCGGCATGTTCTTCCAGCAACTCGCCCAGCTTCCAGATCAGTCGGCCGCGTTCGGAGGGCGTGGTTCTGGACCACGGTCCCGATTCCAGCGCCTGTCGGGCGGCCGCAACCGCGGCATCGATGTCGGGCTTGTCTCCCGCGGCGCAATGGGCGGTGATCTCGCCCGTTGCCGGATTATAGACTTCAAAGGTCTCTCCCAGGCGGGCCATTTTCCATTGTCCGCCGATCCACAGATTTCCCGTACGCTCAAGGAATCGACTTGTTACATCGCTCAAGGGATTGTCTACCAGAACCGTTGTCATGGCTTGGCTCCGAGATCTGAAGGTTGAAGTGTAAGAATGGGGATACAGGAACACCACCACGCTTAGGGCGGCCCAAGCGGCTCGCCCACGACCCAGGGAGCCGGAAAATGCCAAGCGTGGCTGTCTAAAGTATCCTACGCGCGCGGCATACAACGGTCCAGTGCCGATTTTTCTCGGCATCGTAGGGAAGTGATTGCTAATCTTCGCTCATTGTGGTCCAGCATCCAACAGTTGCTGGGCAATGCTCTACCACGGCTTCTTCTCGTTCAGCGCCTTGATGATGGCCGCTTTCAGCGCGTGCGGATCGATGCGGCCCGACTGCCGGCAGATGACCTTGCCCTCGGGCGAGATCAACACGCTGTAGGGCACCGGGCCGTCCCACTTCGGATCGAAGGCGTCGATCAGCTTGTCCCGGTCGCCGGAGGCGAAAATCAGGTTCCGGCACGACGCGTGCTTCTTCTTGAGAAACTCCAGCACCGTCTTTTCGTCGTCGCGATCGTCCAACGAGACGGTCACCAGCTCGAAATCGCGGCTGCGATACATGCGGTGCATGGTGACGAACTCGGGAAACTCGGCCACGCACGGCGCGCACCAGGTGGCCCAGAAGGTCACCAGGCGGAACTTGTTGGGGTTGCCCTTCCGCAGGGCCTTCAGCGTATCGGCGTCGGCCAGGCCCAACGACACCGGCTCTTCGGCCAGCTTATCGGTGTACTGCTTCACGCCCTCGGCCTTGGCGGCCCACTTCACGGAACAGCCGATGACCTTGGTCGTGGTTAGGGGCGGTTCCTTGCCGGCCAACAAGGCCTCGACGGCATTCCGCAGGAACTTCGTTTTCACCTTCTGCGGGCGTTCCGAGTCGTCGATCCGCCCGGCGTAGCGGAGTTTGCGGGCCGCGTCAAAGACGAAGGCGTGGGGCGTGGCCAGCGCGCCGTAGGCCGTAGCCGCCGCCTGGTGTTCGCCGTCGTAAAGGTAAGGGAAATTGAACTGCCGATCCTTGGCGCGGATCTTCATGTCCTCGAAGGAATCGCCCAGATCGGTCCAGGCCAATTCGTCGAACCGCACGCTCTTGGGATCGTTGGGCGAAATGGCCACGACGGCCACGCCTCGGTCCTTATAGTCCGCTGTCAATTGCTTGATCCGCTCCTCGTAGTACTGCGCGGTGGGGCAATGATCGCAGGTGAAGATCACGACGAGGATTTTCGCGTCGGCAAAATCCTTCAAGCTGTAGCTGCGGCCATCGACAGCGGGCAGTTTGAAGTCCGGGGCCGCGGCGCCCAGGGACAAGGGCGCTGCCGCAGGATCGGCGCTGCCGCGGACCTGCACCGCGAGGCACGCCACAAGGGCCAGCAATAAGCACCAACTGGCAATGACCCCGCGAGGCCGCTGAACAGGTCTTGCGGCAACACAACGCATAGCACTCAGTACTGAGTACTCAGTACTACAGCTTATATTCGTCTCGAGTTCTTCAGCGATCTCACCGTGGCGGCGTTTATGGCTTGAAAATAAGCACTTTTTTCCGTAACGCATGGTTGCTGTCTCCTGAACAAGGGGTTGAGCGGTGTACTACGAGCCGCCATAGGGGTTGTCGCCGGGCGGCGGCGTGGTTGTTTCCGGCTGCTTGGCAGCCGAGTTCTGCTGCATCTCGAGAAACGGCTTGGCCGATGGCGTACGGGTCTCATTGGCGCTGACCACGCGGATTGCCGGCTCGTCTTTGAACGTACATTCCTTCACGCAGCCCCCGCAGCCCGTGCAGCGGTCGGGATCGACCACCGGCTGGCTCACGACCTTCGTCCGCTGCCGCTTGCCATCGTGATATTGGATCTCGACGTCGACCAGGCGGATGGCCTTCTCGGGGAAGGGGCAGGCCTCGACACACGTGCCGCAATCGCGGGCATAGGCGTAGGGGATACAGCGCGAGTGATCGACCAGCGCGATGCCGATCTTCGTGGCATGCTTTTCCTCGATCGTCAATGGCGCGATAGCCCCCGTGGGGCAAGTATGGCCGCAGAGCGTGCAATCGTACTCGCAACGGCCGATCCGCGGTACGACGTGCGGCGTCCAAATACCCTCCAGTCCCGCCTCGCCCAGCGTGGGCTGCAGGCAGCCGGTGGGGCAGACCCGCATGCACAGTCCACAGGCCGTGCAGCGCTTGAGGAACTCGCGCTCGGCCAGCGAGCCGGGCGGGCGAACCAGATTCTCGCTGCCCACCGAGCCGCGCGCTTGCGGCGTGGCCCGCAAGAGAAGCATGCCGGCCAAGCCGCCCGCAGTGGCCCCCGCGATCCCCCGCAGGCCGTTCAAGAACCGTCGCCGTGAGCGGTCCAACGCCGTGCCCGACCCGCTGCCGGGCGAGGCCTGCCAGGGCCACGCCAGGTGGAAGCCCAGGCTGCCGCGGCGGCAGGCCGACGTGCAGTTCAGGCAGCCGAAACACTCGGCGGCCAGCCAGTCGCCGCCGGGCGTCGCCGCCGCCGCGCCGTGACACTTCAGTCCGCACAGGTCGCACTGGTTGCAACTCGCCGGTTCCACGCGCCGCCGCAGCAATGGCCGCACCGCGACCGCTCCCAAGAGCGCGCCCAAGGGACAAAGATAGCGGCACCAGAACCGCGGCTGCCAGCGATTCAGCGCCAAGAGGGCCACGAACACCGCCATGATCAGGCCGCTGCCGTAAAAGGCCTGCCGCTCGACCTCGGTGACGTGCTCGCGGAGCAGTTGCCGGGCGGGTTCGCTCATGCCCAGCACGTTCGACCCGTCTTCAAGTGCCCACTGCATGCCCGGCGCGAGCGCGGTGACGGTTGTCCGATACAGCAGCACCAGCGGATCGAGCATCGCGCCCCAATGGACCCCGCAGGCCGCCGACAAGAGCACGGCGAAGAGCAGGTAGTACTTGGCCAGTTGCCAGCGCGACCAATGCTGCGGCCGCTTCCGCCGCGGCCAGCAGAACTCCAGGAACCGCCCGGCCAGGGCGTGGATCGTCCCCAGCGGGCAGAACCAGCCGCAGAACACGCGGCCCAGCAGGAGCGTTATTGCAACCGTCCCCAGCGAGACCAGCAAGGCGGCAGGCACGGCGTGGCCCGCCAGCCAGGTCAACAACAGGACCAGCGGGTCCAGCAGGAAGAATCCCTGCCACCACAGGCTAGCGCCCGCCGCGCCTTGGCGGCGGGCCGAGACAATCAGGCCAAAAAACAGCACGAGCGCCGCCAACTGTACGGTCCGCCGCACTAAGACTCCGTTGAGCGTGGGCCGCCGTGCCGTCATGAAACCGCCAACTCCTTGAGCGCCAGCGAGTGGTAATCGGACTTGCCCAGTCCCGCCTCTTGCGCATACTTGATAATCGCCTGGGCCTTGCGCATGTCGCCAGGCTCGCGGCCCAGCAATTCCACGCCCAGCGCGTCGAGGGCTACGATGTCGACACCCGCGGCCACGGTCGACTTGACCACCACGTCTTCCATGTTGCCGCCCGTGGGGCCGTGGTCCTTGAGCACGCGTACGGCGTCCAAGACCGACAGCCGCGGCTTCATGAAGCGGGTGAGGTCGGCAAGGCAGGCGGCGAAGTCCTGGTGGAACGGCGCGCGATTGTCCATCACGCCCATGTAGTTCTTCATGCACAGCGTGGCGTTGGAGAGCACGTGGTGTTTGGCGATTGCCGCGTTGATCACCAGGTCGCATTCGATGATGTCGGAATACATCATCAGCGTCTTGACCCGCTCGCCGTGGATGGCGGTTTCCTTGAATCCCTGTTTCTCGAGGAAGACCATCTTGCCGCCAGGCGTCTTGGCGGCCGGGGCGATGCCGCTGGACTCGTAGGTCTTGACGGCGGCATGCACCGAATTGTCGCCCACCTTGACCGTCTTAGCGCCTGCGTCGAAGCACATGGCCACTAGCGCTGCCACGACCTGGGGATTGGTGTTGCCGGCCTGTTGCGGCGTACGGTCCCAGCCGATATTGGGCTTGACCCAAACCACGTCGCCGCGTTTCACGAAGCGCTGCATGCCGCCCAGGGCCTCGATGGCCTTTTGCGTCAGCTTGCCGGCGATGTCGGCAAGTTGCGGGTCCGTGGCGTCCTTGGGCTCCGCGCCCTTCCAGCGGGCGATAGCCATGTCGGCGGGTTTAGCGGCCGTCTTGTCGGCAGCCAGCAAGCGGTCGGCCTGCAGGGCCAGCATGCCGGCTGCTGCGGAATGGGCCAGGAAGTCGCGTCGGGAATAGTTGCTCATTGGACAATCTCCTCAAGGTAGGGTGGTTGGGGGCTTAACTTCGCGCGGCCTGGAATAAGCCAATTCATACTAACCCGAAGCGCAAGCGAGGTAGTACGTTGCGGCCCTCGCTTGCGCTTCGGGTTAGTACCGTTCCTGGCCACGCGAAGTATAGCTGCAAAGGCGGGTAGAAACATGCGGGCCGTTCGCTTGGCGGGAACTATCCCGACAATCTTTCGATTAGACCAAGTAACGGCGGAAAAATCAACAAAGGAAAGCCAACTCCGGCCGCAAGCCAGGAGAATTGCAACATCCTTCGCAGCACGGAATTTGTTCGGTGGCCTTGCCCTTCAGGGCAAAGCGGAATGAATTCCGTGCTACGGAGGGTTGTCCTGCTAGGCATTGCAGTTCGCATGGGCCGCACACGGGCCAACGCGGGTCGCGAACCCCGTTGAACGGAATTTCCTTTAACGCCCGTTAAAGCGATGCAGATTTGCAACAGGTTTAGAGCCACTGCGCGATGAACTTAGCCCGTTTGCTTCACATCTTTTGAAACAGGCCGGCCCGCAACGGCAATTTTCGAGCAACCAAACACGGGCCTTACGCCATTCTCCCACCCGTTGGGGGCACCGCGGCCTGATGCGCGCCGATGAAAAAAATGAAACAGGAGTTGCGCGCGCCGGGGGGGTTCCAAAGGTGGCAGGTCAGGAAATTTTTTCCGCGGCACAAAATGGCGGTAACGGCAGAAAAAAAGCGGGACGGCTGGGGGAGATCCGACCAAAATCCCAACCGCCCGCCTGGGCGAAGCCGATTACGGCAGCCACTGGACTTGCGAATGGTTTGCAGGTCGCTGAAGCGGTTGCCTCTGGATTACTTACAGCCGGCAGCCGCGGCAGAGGGGTGAAGCTGGCTGTTTGCCCGAAGGTTGAAAAAACCTGATTCCTGGGACCAAACTATTGACACCCACAATCCCTCTGGCATGACCATGTGTTTATATTATGGATTCGTCGCGAAGCTAAGGTTGATTGCCATGTACCGCATTTAGTCCTGGGTCCTGGCTACGCGGAAGCCAGAGAAGTCGCCGAGCACGCCGTCCGGCAGACCTCCTTGGCGATGGGCGGATCGAGTGTAAACCCGCCTGAGGCTCCAGGAACCGCCCCGAGTTGCACACGCCGCGCGGCGAGGGCCGCCCCAAGGCGTCAAAGCCAAAAACCCCCGTTTCGCCCCCGATAGAATGATCGTGCGAGGTCCGAGGGGCGTTATAATGACAGACGTATCTCGCCCTTTCAGTTGTCCAAGTCACCTCACACTGCGACCATTTTCGTGGAGACGGAGAAATGTCCCAGGAGCCCAACCAAAGCGCGCCTGTTCCTCCCCAACCTCAGAGCGATGCCAAACCAACTCCTTCGCCGACAAGAAGTAGCTCACCCGGAAGGAACGCGCTCGTAACCTGTGTGGCGACGGCATTCGTCAGCAACTCGTATTGGGCCCGCGCCAAGCTCGTTCTAGCGGCGTGGCTAGTGTCGCTACTTGCCGCGGGCTGCAGCCTTGGAGCCGACGTCCCTAAAGCGCTTTCTGTCTCCCCCTTGCTAATATTGGTTTTTCCCATGGGCCTTGTCGAAATTCTTGGAATGCACACGAAAAATCCAATGCCCGGGGGTTTCGATGATCCGCCGGCTTTCATCCCCGCATGCGTACTTTATATAGTGCTGACCACCGCGCTCTTCTGTCTCCCGCAAGGGCGTGCCTTCCGCGCCTTGTTTGTTGTTCTCCTGGTCTTGCTGGCGATGAACGTCGTAGGGTGCTATATGGTAAAGTTCTGATCGAAACCTGATCGAAACGTGGGGCATCGGGGCCAACCACCTATCGCTATTAACAAGCGATATATTCGTAACCGTCAGACCCGTCTTCAACAGCATTCGGAATTTTGTTCTTGGAAACTGGCTGTTTCATGGGGGGAGAAGTGGTGTTGGGTTACTTGCATGGTGCCATAGAGAACGCTTTCCTATTGCCATAGGAAGCT
>Ga0181520_10002841_pt1 | contig 31464 bp, 35 predicted proteins | sample PEATcosm2014_Bin_29_FD_132451 | JGI IMG/M metagenome (GOLD analysis project Ga0181520, IMG submission 132451) | Peatland microbial communities from MTU Mesocosm Facility, Houghton, MI, USA - PEATcosm2014_Bin02_30_metaG | ecosystem: Environmental > Terrestrial > Soil > Wetlands > Peat | place...
CTGATGGTGTCCGTGTACTAGCCTGGGGCCTAATAATACCGCTTCTAATAAGTCTCATCTTGATGGCCATTGCATCAAGAAATTCTGGATTTAGAACCGCCCAGATCATCATTGACAACTATCTTATGTTACTTGTCCCACTCATCGGGTTTACTTACATTAGCAGTGGAACAAGGGCCCTAAATGTCTTAGTGGGAACACGGCCAGGTCTGCTTGGGACACGCCTCTTGGCCTTTATCTACATTATAATTGGCGTCTTATTCTCACATTTTGTAGTTCACAATAGTAACGGTCCAATTAACCCTTATCGGTTGTCATTTTGGCTATTGGTTTTCACAATTATCATTCCTTATCTATACGCCTGGTTTATCGGTTTATTGAGCACCTACGAGTTGTGGCTTTACGCCCAAAAAACTCAAGGGCTAATTTACAAGAAAGTGCTAGGTCAAGTTGCTGGTGGGTTGGCTGTAACAATTGTCGGATCAATATGTTGGCAGTATTTAGGTAGTGCGTTTGATGCTGAAAGTAAAGCATCCTTCAGTTTCGTTTTTATAATCTTTTACGTTCTTCTGTTTGTTCAGGCCGTTGGTTACGGTTTGATGGCTTTTGGAGCCCGACGACTGAAGCGCATTGAGGAAGTTTAGCGGCGTGAACGAACAATCAACCCTCTACGATAAAGTTGTTCGCATCACGAACGTCTATCTTGGCCCAGCCGCAGAACGATTTATTGGTCGTCAGGTTAGAAATCACTTACATAAAGAACCGGAAGCCATATCCGAAAATGACCTATCCAGCTTAATTGACTGGATCAGAGTCGCCGTATCACTGTTAACTGAAGATAGTGAAATTGTCGAGGAATATACCGAACAGCTAGAACTGCTGACGCACGTCAATAAACGGCGGCGGATCAATGATAGTGATCGCGAACCAACATGACCAAGAAATTAGACACCGTTATTAAGCATCCCAAGCCAGATTCAACGGTTGCAAGTGTTAGTGCCGAATCCGAAGCGATATTCAAAAGCATTGGTGACGGTGCAATTGCCACCGATGAATACGGTCATATTACCCGAATTAACCCTGCGGCCTTGGAAATCCTAGGCATTAAGTTGGAAAATGCTTTGGGCCAATGGTTTCCCAGAGTCATTACGGCTGTTAGGCCAGACGGTGAACCGGTGCCTCTAATTGAACGACCCATATTCAAAATGTTCTTAACGGGTAAGCCGGTGTCAGAAAAACTGCTCTACAGGACCAAAAGAGGCAAACTTGTGCCGGTTAACAGTACCGTTTCACCGATTATATTCAATAGTAAACCGGTTGGGGCCATTGAAGTTTTTCGCGACATTACGCTGGAAAATGAAATCGACAGAATGAAAAGTGAATTCATCTCAATTGCTTCACATCAACTACGAACACCACTTTCAACCATTAAAACCTATGCTCACATGCTGTCCGAAGGTTACATGGGCAACGTCGGTAAAGACCAAGCTCAAGCCCTAAAAATTATTACCAATGCCACCAACAACATGAATGAACTGATCGCCACCCTACTTAATATTGCCCGGATTGAAAGCGGCAGCATTAAAGTGAGCCGCAAGCCACACGATGGTCGCCAATTGGCTCAGGAAGTTGTCCATGACCTAACGCTGGCCGCCAAAAACAAAGCAATAACGATCATTTTTAAAGCGCCCAAACAGGCAGCGCTACTAAAGACCGACAGTTTAATCGTAAAGGAGGTTCTGGCCAATTTAATTAGTAATGCCATCAAGTACACTCCTCGTAGAGGTAAGGTCACGGTCACAGTTCATAATCAACGTCAATGGATTGAATTTACTGTCGAAGATACCGGTGTTGGCATACCCGAGCAATCGCAAGACAAGATCTTTAGTAAGTTTTTTAGGGCTCATAACGTGGTACAAAAAGAAACGTCCGGCACGGGCTTAGGCTTATACGTTGTTAGAGGACTGGTGATGATTCTGCATGGCAAGATATGGTTTAAGAGCGCCGAATACTCGGGCAGCACTTTTTATGTGGCTTTACCCAAAAACATTAGCAAGAAATCGGTTTCGGGTTAAGACAGATGTAAGATATTTCATAGGCGTTACCGACTTGAGCATGATAGTACGAACATGTGATACATTTAGAAAAAGCCCTAATGGAGAGACAACGAGGCTAAATGGCAAAAGTACTAATCGTTGAGGATGATAAGGATTTAAACAACGCTTATACGATTATCCTTAAAAAGGCCGGGCATACCGTTGAATCAGCCTTAAATGGCAAAATTGCTTTAGGGGCAGTTAAAAAATTTAAGCCTGATCTGATATTGCTTGATTTATTAATGCCCATTATGGGTGGCCTGGAATTCTTACAAAACTACAACCTTGATAGCCACAGCGGAGTTAAAGTCCTAATATTCACTAATATGGAGAATTCACCTGAGGTTAATGAAGCCTATAGTCTGGGGGCGACTCGTTGTATTATCAAGTCCTGGACCGCCCCACAAAATCTGACGAAGATTGTTGACGATGTTTTGATTAGCCGCAAAAAATCTAAAAGTTGAGCTTAACTTCGGCGATTGATTGATCGTTGAGGGCTTGGTTGAGGAGTTTAACCTTGACTCGATAAAGAGAATGTTTGCCGTATTCAATTACCCCGAGCAATTTGAGCTTGTTCAGTTCCGTCGCAGCCGTCTCACGCGTCAACCCCGTCAGGTTAGCGAAATCCTGATGCGTTAAGTTAAGGCCGATCTCAACCTCCTCTGGCGAAACTGGGTGCCCTTGGCTGAGTGCAAGATAATGTAGCGTATAAATTAGCTTATCACTAGCTCTGGAGTGCTGTAGGGCATTGATACGCATCATGTTGCCCAAATGATCAGTTACCATATGCTCCAACTGGGCGTAAGTCACGTCAGGATGGGCTTTAAGGAATTTAAGATAATCGTCACGCGGCACATGATAGAGTTGAGTATCGGTTAGGGCTTCGTAATAATAAAGGGCGCTAGGGGCCTTATAAAATGTCCAGTGGGCCGGGAATATGTCGTTCTCGGCATTAAACCCGACCGGTTTCTCGTCACCGTTTGAATTAAGATTGTAAGTCTTGACTACACCAGATTTGATAACATAGGCAGTTCGGGGGGCCTCGCCTTGGAAAACGATAATCTCGCCTTTTTTAAAACTTTTAACGACGTAATCTTTTAAAAAATCGTGAAATTGATTGATGACTTGTTCGGCCATAATTCTAGTGTACGCCAGTCAACGCTCCAACGAACACCGCACTAGATGATTCATTGATGTCGATCGGCTCTTCCTAATTTATTAAATACTTTTTAAGCTTACGACGATGAGCCAATTCGTACTTAGTTAATAGTTGCACTATTTTTTCCTTAGACATGCAAGCACACCTCCTTTAACCTTATATTGTTAGTATGCCTCCGCCACAACACCACGTACTGTGAAGATTATTACAGACGCCTAATCGCTAATTAACAAACGTTTTTGCCGTTTTATATTGAGCTTTCACTCAACCTGAACTTTATAAGCCAGCTGAACCTGATTGGTGCCGCCGCGCAGCGCTGCCCACGTAGCGGTTGAATCAAACGTTGTAGTCCCACCGCTAGCTGGACACGGCGAGGCTGGCTGACAAACAATTGCTAAATCAAATAAGCCGCTTTGTTCATTAGGCACGTTTTGTTGGCAACTGGAGGATGGGTTAGCCAGCGTCGTTTTGTTATAAACAACGCCGCTACTATTTGTGCTCAAGCAAAACACCGAAGCTGCTGTAAGATTGTTTCCAGAAAAAAAGCCAGCCTGAGAGGCCGCAGTTCTAAGTAGTTCAATTTGACCCTGAAGAAATTGTAGGGCTTCACTGTGTTCTTCAGAATCACGAATTGCTGTTTGGCTACGATTAGAAACAGCAAAGGCACCTACCAATACTGTCGCGATGATGGCAATTGCAATGACAACCTCAACTATAGTGTCACCGCTCTGATTGTTCCGAATAAGACCTCTGGCTCTTTTTTTCATCATTAATCATCTATATATTGCTTATGATTGTACACGTATGCAAAATCTTGAGCAATTAACTGTCACCGTCTAGCAATGCTTGCCAAGAGACCAGGCAAACGTCCACCGTGATCGATTCTGAGCATATATCGACGTATTCTCTCTCGCCGTATTTCTCGCTCGATTCGACGAGAATCACGCCAGGTTTCAACGAAAGCTTCGTGACGACTAGAACGTTGACTAATAATGCCCTCAGCAGCAATCTTAGCCTCTAAATTTACGCCATAGTGTTCGAAAAGTTTGGCGGCATTATTGAGATGGCCAGTACGATCAAGCCCGACCAAACCAATATGACGATATTCTCCACCGTTTAGGAATTCAGCCACCGCCTGAGCACTTTTGCCCGTATGTCGACCACTTTCCTCTAACAAGATGTCACTAGCAGGAATGTCTGGGAATTTTCTCATCAAATATTCCCGGGCCGCTGACGGTTGTGATTGAATATCGCGACCCGCCGTTTGAGCGCCGGAAAATAAGATAACACGACCAGGGACCCAAAGCATACCAGCTGCAATGGTATTAATGCGGCTGTCGGTACTCAGGTTAAAATTATCATCACGTATATCCAGGCGTGACGATTCAACACCAAGATTTTTGCCATGCACTATCAATAAGTCAATTTGTGGTGGCACTGACTCAACATGGCTATAGACCTCAGGCATAGTTATATATTATGCACTATTTCGGGTGCTTTAGCGACCCACTTACACTGATTGTCATGCTACAGCTAAATCTCAAACAAAACTATATAATAGGCTAGAGCGATGCGAATACTGGTTGTCGAAGACGAAGTCAAAATTGCCAAGGCCATTAAAAAGGGTCTGGAACTAAAAGGCTATGCTGTTGACGCCGTCTATGATGCCGATACTGGACTAGCATATGCCAGCGACCCAGATTATGATTTAGTCGTTCTTGATCGAATGTTGCCCGGTACTATCGACGGCGTAGAACTTTGTCGCAAAGTTCGCGAAGAGGGCGGGAGCGTACCAATTTTAATGCTTACAGCCCGAGGTACAATCGGCGACAAAATCGAAGGACTCAATAGCGGTGCCGATGATTATTTAGTTAAGCCTTTCTCCTTTGACGAATTAACTGCCCGGGTTAAGGCTTTATTACGCCGCCCACCTAAGCACACCGGTACGATCATTAAAGTTGATGACCTGTCGGTTGATACCACTAACTACAAGGTTAAGAGAGGGGCGGTCGAGATTAAATTATCTAGCAAGGAATTCGCACTCTTGGAATATCTACTCCACACCCAAGGCCGAGTCGTCACCAAGGATATGATTATTAACCACGTTTGGGATGAGGATGCTTACGTCTTGCCCAATACTGTTGAGGTTTATATGGGCTATTTGCGCAATAAAATCGATCGGCCGTTTCCGAGTTGCAAACCATTACTGCATACCTTGAGAGGGTTCGGCTACAAGCTTGAGGTTCAAGCATGAATAACGTTTATCGATCAGCTACGGTTAAACTAACCGCCTGGTATTTAGCCTTAGCCATGATCATTAGTGTAATCTTTAGTGCGGTCGTTTATCATGTCGCCACTAGCCAGATTGCCACTAGCTTGAGCGACCAAACTCGGCGAATTTATGAGCAGTTTCCGGTCTTTTATGGTAATCCGTTTTTTGTTCGAGACAATGATGCTAGCAACGGATCACACCACATATTAATTGAATTGATCTATTTTAACCTGTTGGTTTTGTTGATCGCCGGTCTTGCCAGCTATTGGTTGGCTCGTCGAACTCTCCAGCCCATCGAGGCCTCAAATGACAGCCAGAAACGTTTTGTGGCCGACGCCAGTCACGAACTACGAACGCCAGTGACGTCACTCAAGATGAGTGCCGAGGTAGCCCTATTGGACAACTCCTTGTCTAAGGACGAACTGCGCGATGCCATTAAGAGTAACCTGGAGGATGCTGATCGACTCGAGAACCTACTCAATAGTCTCCTGCGCTTAAGTCAGCTAGAATCTGATGAACTGCGTCAGCGCTTTACTGACTTAACTGTTCAACCGGTCGTTTTAGAGGCAATTCAACAGATCAGCCAACAGGCCGAGGCTAAACACATCAGCGTGGTTAATGAAGCTAAGAACGATTCAATAACGGGTGATGCCAATAGTCTCGTTCAGCTTATGGTGATATTGCTAGACAACGCGATAAAATACAGCCCTGAAAAATCTACAATCACTATAACGACCAAACGCCATCCGCAAACTACGGTCATTACCGTCAGTGACCAGGGTATGGGTATCGAGCCGCAAGCCTTAAGGCATGTATTTGATCGCTTTTATCGCGCCGACAAGGCTAGGGGCGGCAACAACGGCTTTGGTTTGGGGTTATCCATCGCCCAGCACATTGCCAGTCTGCACGGCGGCTCAATTACACTTACCAGCACCGTTGGAAAAGGTACCAAGGTGGATGTATCGTTACCTAGCAAAACGCCTCCAGTGGCGCGCTAGTTATCAATTAACTTGTTATTAAAAATGTTCACGGATGTGCGAGAAACTATAATCCCAGTCAGCATTGGCTTTCTTATGCGGGTTAAAAATACCTTGCGGGTCCATGATATGTTTTGCTTGTTGGAAAATGTCGAGCATCGGCTTACCGTACATCTGTTCCAGCCATGGCCCACGAACCAACCCATCGTTATGTTCACCACTTAAGCTGCCGTGATAGTGCAGCACCAGATCGTTGACCTCTTTCATGGCCGGCAAAAGTTTAGCTCGATCCTTAGGATCTTCTAGCTTCATTAGGGGAATAATATGAAAGTTACCGTCGCCCATATGCCCGGCAATCGTAGCTAACAGTTTATATTTCTTGATAATATTTCGGATTTTCGGTAAAAATTCCGTCAGGTAAGGCGGGTTAACAACCAAATCATCAATAAACGGGGCAGTGTGTTTGTCCTTAACCTTGCTACGCAAAAGATTAAAGCTTTGGCGGCGCATAACCCAGAATTTCTCGCTTTTACCTTCCGTGGCATCTTCCTCAAAACCGTTGATCTCATAGCGGGCTCGATATTGTTTGAGGTCCTTATGCAGCGCCCTTATCTTGGTGCGCACTTCGTCTTCTGTTTGACCATTAAACTCAATCATCAATATCAGTTTCGGTATACCGTGGAGTAATTGAAAACCGTCGGGGACTAAACTAAATAACAAGTGGATGAATCTCTTGATCCCCAAGATCTTAAGAAAGCTCGGCATAAAGCGGATGGATAGCCAAAGTGTGGCGTCATCGAAGCTTTCAAAGGTCGCTGGCTTGTATTTTAAAACTTGCGGCACAATATCACCCAGAGCATCGATGTCACGCAAGAACAAAACAAGCAGCCCAGAATGTGGGCGGGACGGCACCAGACGAACGTGGATATCAGTCGTTAGCCCCAGTGTGCCTTGGGCGCCGACGATCAACTTAGTCAGATCAAATGTTTTGCTCTGACGATCCCAAACATCCCACAAGTTATAACCCGTCGAGTTTTTGGTAACGTGCGGTTTGGCTGCCTTAATATCAAGATAATGGGTTTCGATTAGCTTATATAACTGGCTATAAATTTGGCCTTCAAAATCGGTCTGTTCCATCTTGCGCGTCAGCTCAATCTGGCTGAGGGGCTTAATAGTTCGCTCAATACCGTCGGCAAAGACCATTTTAAGTTGAGTCACGAAGTTCTCGGTCTTACCAAATTCGAGCGATTTTTCGCCGCCTGAGTTATTGTTGACCATCCCGCCCAGTGAACATAGATCGCGTGAGGCCGGGTAGGGTGGTAATAGGGCGTGATGTTCCAAGGTCGCCTTTTCAAAATTACGGTACAGTACACCAGGTTGAACCTGAGCAGCCGTTTCACTGACTTGCTCAATGTCAGTCAGGTGTTTGCTAAAATCAACAATGATGGAGTCATTAATCGCCGCACCACTCATATCGGTACCGGCGCTACGGGCAGTGACCGACAATTCAGCTTGATTGACCTTCCGTTCAGCAACCAGGCGCACGACTATTGCCACGTCTTCGGCATCCTTGGGCATAACGACTAATTTGGGACGGATTTCAAACATTGAGGCGTCATGGCTGTAGCTATCACGTGTTTCAACACTGTCGTCAACCTCGCCTTTAAAACCGCGTTGTTTCAGAGTGACTTTGATCTCATCCATCACCTAAAAGCTTAATCGTATCCCTGGGCGTTTGCAAGTCGCTTATGTTAAACTGATCATTATGAGACAGATAGAAACAGACCCGCCATGCAAAAACTTCATGTCCTGATAGTGGGTGGCGGCTTTGGCGGCATTAAGGCCGCTCTGGCACTTAGTCACCGTAAAGACATTGCCGTCACCTTATTGTCGGATCGAACAGATTTCCGCTATTATCCAAGCCTTTATCACACAGCAACCGGTGGTTTGCACAATCAATCCAGTATTGCTCTAACTAACATTTTGCCTACCGACAAGGTAACATTAGCCTTGGGCACAGCTGCCCATCTTGACCGTAGTCACAAAACACTGATCACTAAAGAAGGCCACATTATACCGTACGATAAACTAATTCTGGCCATAGGTGTGGTCACTAACTATTTCGGCATTGACGGACTCAGTACCTATTCGTACGGCATTAAGTCACTGGAAGAAATCCGACGCTTCAAGAACCACCTGCACCGACAGCTAAGCGATGATGGCCAGCCTGACCCAAACTATGTAATTGTGGGTGCTGGACCAACCGGCATCGAACTAGCCGGAGCACTTCCCAATTATTTACACAAAATAATGTCTAAACACGGCGTCAGGCACCGGGCGGTTCACATTGATCTGATTGAGTCCGCTCCACGCCTACTACCACGCTCATCAAAAGCGACATCTCGAGCAGTGCGTCGCCAACTCCATCGCCTGGGTATCAAGTTATACCTGGGTCAAGCAGTTCAGGGGGAAACGGCCGACGCTTTAACAATCAATGGCAAGCCGCTGACTAGTCACACGGTTATTTGGACGGCTGGCATGGCCAATCACCCATTTTTTGAAGTCAACCACTTTGCCATCAGTGATCGTCGTAAAGTTATTGTTAATCAACGTCTGGAGGCTGAGTCCAATATCTATGTGATAGGCGATAACGCCTCGACAGCCTATAGCGGGTTTGCCCAAACCGCCCTCCATGACGCAGTTTTTGTGGCCGACAATATTATGAGAGACCTATCCGGCAAAGAACTTAACGACTACCGCCCTCAGCAACCGATCTCGGTCATTCCAGCCGGCCCGCATTGGGCGGCGGTGGATTGGGGAAAACTTCATTTTGCTGGTCGTAAGGGTTGGCTACTGCGTGAGTTGGCCGATCTTTCGGCTTTTCATAATTATGAACCATGGTGGAAAGCCGCCGAGCAGTGGTCGACTGAGTTTGCCGGGGAAGAAGATTGCCCAATCTGCTTAGCCAGACATCGCTCTAATTAACTCAATTTGCTGTCTAGAGCTACCGGCCGCTGTTACAATAAAGGCATATGAGTGAGTTCGAGTCTGTCTATAGGGCGCTCAATCCTGAGCAAAAGCAGGCTGTCGATAAAATTGATGGTCCGCTGCTGGTAATTGCTGGACCAGGTACCGGGAAAACCCAGTTATTGAGTGCTCGGGTAGCTAACATACTAACCAAGACGGACACGCCGGCCCGAAACATCATGTGCCTGACATTTACCGAAAATGGGGCGGAGAATATGCGTCAACGTCTCAGTAGTTTTATCGGCCAAGCTGCCTACGACGTCACGATCAGTACTTATCACGCCTTTGGCGGAGATTTAATTCGTCGCTTTCCTGAGTATTTTAGCGAGACCCGTCTTCAAAACCCGGTAGATGAATTAGGCCAACGCCAGCTTATTGCTGACATTGTCGAGGCAATGAGCTATTCTAATCCACTCAAACAGACTCGACATCACTTGGGCGATTTAATATCGACTATCAGCGAAGTTAAGCGGGCACTGCTAACCTCGGCGAACCTTAGGTTAATTGCTGCCGAAAATTTGGAATTCATTGGGCAGGCTAGCCAAGCCATCCAACCAATACTAGGGAACTTTAGCCGAATGCCGGCTGCTGACAAGGCCCTGCCATTATTTAACAAAATCTTAGATCAACTCGAAGCAGCTAAACCTAAGTCGCCCGTCAATCAGCGCTACGGTTCGTTAGCCCAGGCAGCTATTAAACTGCTTGAACCAGCCCTGCAGGAAGCCCAAGCCACTAATAAGACGACGGCTTTGACGGCTTGGAAAAATGACTGGTTAGTCAAAGATGCCCAGAACCACTTTAAGTTAGCAGGTGAACTGGAAAGCCAGCGGATTATTGCCGTAGCTGATGTTTTAGATCTTTATCAAGCTAGCCTAAATCAGCGTGGCCTATATGACTTTGACGATATGATACTTAAAGCTATAGAAGTCCTAGACTCACATGACGATCTCAGGTTTACTCTCCAGGAGCAGTATTTATATATTTTGCTCGATGAATTCCAGGACACCAACCCGGCTCAAATGCGGCTTGTCCAGTTACTAACCAATAACCCGGTTAGTGAAGGTCGGCCTAATGTCATGGCCGTAGGCGATGATGACCAGGCAATTTATGCCTTTCAAGGGGCCCTGTATTCCAACATGATTGATTTTTATAAGACTTATCAAGACGTTACGGTCATTAATCTAACGGCTAATTACCGCTCCCATCCAGACATTCTATCGACAGCCCAAAATATTGCCGAACAGATCGAGTCTCGTTTGCACTATCAATTTAAAAATGTCGATAAGGTGCTTCGTTCGGTCAATTTAAAACTACCTGATAAGGCCATCATTGAACGTCGCCAATTTTTAAGCGAGATCGCCCAGTCTGATTGGATTGCGGACACTATTAAGTCTCTAATTAATAAAGGTACCAGCCCGAGCCAAATTGCAATTCTGGCACCGCGCCATCGTCAGCTTGAACCACTAGTACCATATCTGAGTGCCCACAAAATCCCGATTCATTACGAAAAACGAGAAAATATTTTAGAGACTCAGGTGATTAAGCAGCTGCTAACAATGAGTCGACTGGTTCTGGCTTTAGCCAACCATGATCAAGCACTGGCTGATCACTTATGGCCAGAGGTCCTGAGTTACGAGTTTTGGCATCTGCCAATCGGTGCGATCTGGCAGGTGTCTTGGCAAGTGTCTGATCAACGACGCGCGGACGATGTTTCGACTCCATCCAAGGTACTGACCTGGACTCAGGTGCTACTAGGTAGCGGAGAACAGTTTAGACTGCCCGCCTTACTGTTTCTAGCCCTAGCCGCCAAAGTTGGCCAAGAAAGCTGTGAGACAATGCTAGATTACTTAATTGGATCGGCGGCGGTGACCACCAATGAAGCTGACTTACCCCAGATCTACTCGCCACTCCGAACCTACTATACCGCTATCAAAGTTAGCCAGACTCAACCGGAGCTTTTTTATGACGCCTTGTCTAATTTGACAGTCCTGCGCGCCAAATTGCGTGACCATCAGGCAACTTTCCAGAAAGTTCTAATGTTACCGGACCTAATAACCTTCGTTGACATGTATGACGCAGCTGGTGAGCGCATGGTCAATACTAGCCCCTACAACCAGCAGGCCGAGGCTGTACAGGTGATGACGGTCTTTAAGGCTAAGGGCTTAGAGTTTGAACACGTTTTCTTGCCAAGTTGCCAAGATGAGGTTTGGGGTGGATCATCAAGAACACAAAATAACCATTTAACTTTGCCAGCCAATCTGGCGCCAATTAGACATGCTGGTGCCAACGATGATGAGCGACTACGTATTTTATTTGTCGCCGCAACCAGAGCCAAGTTCGGTCTGTATCTTACAAATACTGCACAAAATTATAATGGCAAAGCCACGAAACCCTTAAAGTACTTTGATGAACGCGCTCAGAGCGATGACAGTTTGAAGGACATGATTTTACCAGAGAGTGTTCAAACCGTTCAGGATCACGACACCGCCCCACCGACCATCGAGCAGCTGGACCATAACTGGCATCAGCGTCACATTGCCACACCTTGGCAATCTGAACTAAGCGCCTTGCTGGCCAACCGACTGGTGCGATATCAGCTTAGCCCGACCCATCTTAATGCCTTTTTGGATCTAGAATACGGTGGTCCAGAACATTTCTTTTTTACGACTTTACTGCGTTTCCCGGAGGCGCCATCAGCAGACGGTCAATATGGCAATGCCATTCATGAAACATTGGAGTGGTTACAGCGTAGTTTGTCATCACGTGGCGCATTGCCGACAACCAGGCAGACCATGCTATATTTCAAGGCGCGCATGGAAAGTAAGCCTCTACTGCCGTCGCGGATTGCAATTGAAGTCGAGCGCGGGCAAGCGGCATTAACGACATTCTTAAAAAATCGATCAATCATTTTTAAGCCCATCAATCAATCGGAAATTTCGTTTAAAAATGAGAGTGTTTTTGTGGGCGAAGCTCACTTAGCCGGCAAGGTTGATTACCTTGAGATTGATAATAAAGCAAAAACTATTACTGTGGTCGATTATAAGACCGGCAAAAGTTATGACCGTTGGCTGAGTGATGCCAAATTATATCGCAACAAGCGTCAACTGTGCTGTTATAAAATTCTTATCGAGAAATCGACAAAATTTGCTGGTTACCAAGTTCCGTCGGGCAGGTTAGAATTTATTGAACCAGACAGTCGTGGCCGCATTAATAACCTAGAATTAATTTTTAACCAGGACGACATCGCACGTACCGAAAAATTACTGAAGGTCATGTGGCAACACGTTCAAGCACTTAATTTTCCGGATGTTAGTCAGTATGATGCAACCCTATCTGGCATTCGACAATTTGAGCAAGACTTATTAGACGAGAAAATATAACTGCCCCGGCTTTGGTCTCGGGGCAGTTAAAGTTCTGTGTTATTTAATTTTAGCGAGCTCGTCGTGTAGTGCGGCGACGAGTTGTCGTGCGGCGTCGTGTAGCAGGCTTGCTAGCGGCAACCGGCACAGCGGCTGTTTTGCTAGTCGAGGCGCGGCCAAAGGTGCTGACTACAGCCTTCACGCCAGCTAAGTTGCCTTGTGGGCTAAATAGCAAGGCATATAGGTTAAAGCCAACGATAGCACCAAGCACTGGTCCGAGTACGTAGGTACCCCAGCCCATGGAGCCAAACACATCAAACGCTCTCATGCTGAGGGCGACAGCTGGGTTGACAATGCCAATCCCGGCCGATGATGCAATGACGATAGCTAAGACATAGGCTGCACCAATCGTGGCAGCACTTTTTGCACTCCAGTATTTGTTGTAAACTGCAGCTCCCCAGGCCAGGGCTAAGACAACAGCACCAACGGCTTCGGCGACTAGAATGTGGGCGTCATAGTGACCACCTGTAGTCGTCAATTTTGTTCGGACAAAGTAGGTGTACAAATAATAGGCACCCCACGCACCAAGCATCTGCGCCACAATGTAGGCAACTGCCGGTACGGTTTTAATTTGTCGGATAGTCCACATACCAATCGTGACCGCTGGGTTGAAATGTCCCGCGCCACCACGACCGACTACGATGATCATTACTGCTAGTGTTAGGCCTGCTAGCAATGCCACAAAATATGGCAGACCAATTGTTGAGTGTTGGACGCTCAACATCACCAACGCCAAAGCGCCAGTGCCGAGAAACTCAGCCACCAAAATGGCTACTTGATTTCTCCCAAACATTGAAAACCTCCACTTTATTGTTTTACAACCTAAGCTTATTATGAGGTCCTATAAATTGCAATAGGTCGGCCATTATTGCAAATATTTTACAACTTAATAAATGCTCGATTTAACATCGTAAATTGTGACAACAATCGACACTAATACGCGTCAATTTAAACGCTGTATTTTTGTAATTTAAGGCTTAATGATGACGATGTTTTAGACCAGCAACATGTAAACGAACACGCGTTCGATCAACCAAAGCCTGGGCATGCTCTAGGCTAACTTGGTCCTTAGCTTCAGCTTTAATTTTTAAGGCACGTTGATGGGCTGCTTCAGCATCGGCTTGGTTAATGTTGTCGGCATGATCAGCTTCATCAACAATTACCCGCAGAGTATCGCCGGCTACTTCAATCACGCCGCCGTCGGTGGCAAAAAATTCAACTGCCGAATCAGGATCTTTGGCCTGACGACGAACTGCAATCACGCCGCTAGTTGCAACACTAATGAGCGGCATGTGCCCTGGTAAAACACCAATTTGGCCATCCAAAGTCGGCAGAATAACTTCATAAACGTCATCGTTAAATTTAGTGCCCGATAATGTGACAAGTTGTAAATGAATCACGTCACCTACTGTTCTTATGGTTCTTTAGTGTCATTAACTTCACTAATGTCACCTTTCATATAAAAGGCTTGCTCGCTCTTCGAGTCGTGTTTGCCGTCTAAGATTTCTTTAAAACCTTGAATGGTATCGGCTAACTTGACGTACTTACCGGGTCGGCCAGTAAAAGTTTCGGCCACAAAGAATGGCTGGCTTAAAAAGCGTTGGATGCGTCGGGCTCGGGCCACGGTTGATTTATCTTCATCGGATAATTCTTCCATGCCTAGGATAGCAATAATATCTTGTAAGTCCTTGTAGCGCTGCAGTAATCGCTGCACTTCACGGGCTACAGTGTAGTGATCTTCACCAACGATTTCCGGGTCAAGCAACGTGGAATTACTATCAAGCGGATCGACGGCTGGGTAAATACCAATTTCAGTTAAGTCGCGGCTTAAAACAATGGTTGAATCAAGGTGAGAGAAAGTGGTCGCCGGAGCTGGATCGGTTAAGTCATCGGCCGGTACATAAACCGCCTGGACAGACGTGATTGAACCCTCCCGGGTCGAAGTAATGCGCTCTTGGAGTTCACCCATTTCCTGCTGCAAGTTAGGCTGATAGCCCACAGCTGAAGGCAAGCGACCCAGCAGTGCCGAAACTTCCGAACCGGCTTGGGTAAAACGAAAGATATTGTCAATGAATAGTAAGACGTCACTGCCTTTATCCCGAAAACCCTCGGCAATCGTTAGACCACTCAAGCCGACCCGTAAACGAGCGCCAGGCGGCTCATTCATTTGCCCAAAGACTAGTGAAGTATTTTTAAGTACGCCCGATTCAGTCATTTCATGGTACAGGTCATTGCCTTCACGGGTTCGTTCACCAACACCGGCAAAGACCGAGTAGCCACTATGAAATTTAGCAATGTTATTAATCAGTTCCTGAATCAAAACCGTTTTGCCGACACCGGCACCACCAAACAGTCCGACCTTGCCACCTTTAATAACTGGTGCAATCAGGTCAATAACTTTAATACCGGTTTCCAGAATTTCAACTTGAGTTGATTGATCAATTAGCGGCGGCGGTGACTTATGAATCGGGGCATATTCTGTAAACTTATCTTCTTGGTGATCAATCGGCTGTCCAGTCACATTAAACATTCGACCCAGGGTTGCTTCGCCAATCGGGACATTGATTGGCTGATCAGTGTCAATCACTGCCGTGCCGCGTTGTAAACTGTCAGTTGAGCTTAAAGCGACTGTGCGAACGCTCGACTCGCTAAGGTGCTGGGCAACTTCCAGAATTAATTTTTTGCCCTCATGATCAACTTCCAGGGCGTTATAAATGGCCGGTAACTCTCCGACTGGGAACTCCACGTCAACTACAACACCCACAATTTGGCTGACGGTACCGGTCTTAGTTGTTTGCTTCGTAATTGTTGCCATAGTGCTCCTTTTATAGTGCTCGCAGTGCTTCAGCGCCGCCAGTTATTTCTGCCAATTCCTGTGTAATTGAATCTTGTCGGGCGGTATTAAATTCTAAAGTATAATCGTCAATCAAATTGTTAGCGTTATCCGTGGCATTTTTCATGGCTAGCATCCGCATGGAATGTTCACAGGCCAAACCTTCAAGTAGCGCCTGCCAAATTTGAACTTCAATGAGCCGTGTCGCAATTTGGTGAATGACAATTTCCAAATCGGGTTCAAAATTCATGGCTCCCTCAACTGGGGCAACGTTCACACCGCCGCGGTTCAACTGGGCCGGCAGAAGCGGTAAGCTAACCGCTTCTTGGATCAGACTGGAACGAAAAACCGTGAAAAAGACAATCACTTCGTCGACTTTAGCCGAGCGATAGTTGTCAACCAAGGAACGTAAAATCGGCTGGATATCTTGTTGCGTCGGGTGATCGCCAAAGGCCGGGTAGTGTGCCAGTAATTCAATCTCGCCGACCCGTCGCACAAATTGAGCACCTTTATTGCCAATCGTGATAGCTAAGCTTTTAACTGAATCGCGCTGATCGCGAGCCACTTCTTGAGTTAGCAGCTTTAAAATATTGGTATTATAGGCACCGGCTAGGCCACTGTTACTAGTTATCACCACATAAAGACGTGCTTTTACTGGCCGTTTGCGAAACAGTGGTTGGCTTTCAACTTCCGAGATGGTATTGAGACGCGCCAGCAGACCATATGCTGCTCGACGATAGTCCCGGGTTGTTTCCGCACCAGCAATCGCCCGGCGCAGCTTACTACCAGACACTAGTTCCATGGCTTTAGTAATTTGCCTGGTACTACGAATCGATTCGATTCGGTTTTTAAGAGCAATCATACTAGCCATGTCTTATCCTATTGTCCAATCACTGCGTCATCGAGCAAAGCGCTACGTTTAGAGGTTTCGCTATAGCCTGCCGCCACCGCCTTAGCAACTTTCAGCAAAGTGGCTTGCTGCTCATCAGTCGGCTGGTTACCGCCATTGAGATCACCAATCAATTTGCCGTGCTGATCCTCCAGCTCGTGGAATAACGACGCTTCAACAGCCTTAATCTTTTCCAGTGGCACTTTATCAAAACTACCGCTAGTGGCCGCCAACAGTGAAGCGTACATCTGCCAAATAGCTAGTGGCGTATATTGGGGCTGCTTAAGTAGTTCGGTCAGCCGCTGACCGCGCTCAATAATATTCCTGGTTTCAGTGTCTAAGTCAGTTGAGAACTGAGCAAAAGAGGCTAGTTCACGAAACTGAGCCAAATCTAGTTTTAGACCACCGCCGACCGATTTCATGGCTAATGTCTGGGCGGCGCCACCTACCCGTGAGACCGACAAACCAACCGAAATTGCTGGACGAATACCTTGGTAGAACAGGTTAGTTTCCAAGAAAATCTGGCCATCGGTAATTGAAATCACGTTGGTTGGAATATAGGCGCTAATGTCGCCAGCTTGAGTCTCAATGATTGGTAGGGCCGTTAGTGAACCGCCGCCCAGTTCATCGCTCATCTTAGCCGCCCGTTCAAGTAGACGCGAGTGCAGGTAAAAAACATCCCCCGGATAGGCCTCACGACCCGGTGGACGACGCAGCAGCAGGGACATTTGACGATAAGCCACAGCGTGTTTTGAGAGATCATCATAAATAATTAAAGCGTGCTGATGATTATCGCGGAAGTATTCCCCGATCGCGCAACCAGCATAAGGCGCCAAGTAGAGCAGGGCAGCCGGATCAGCTGGACTAGTGGCCACAATAATGGTTTGGTCCATTACGCCTTCACGCTTGAGTCTGGCCTGTAAGGCCGCGACTTTAGAGGACTTTTGGCCAATCGCCACATAAATATTGATAACACCGCTTTTTTGGCGGGCTTGGTTAATCATCGTATCGACGGCAATAGCAGTTTTGCCGGTTTGGCGATCACCAATGATCAGCTCTCGCTGGCCAAGACCAATCGGCACAATTGCGTCAATCGCCATAATACCGGTCATCAGCGGTTCGTGAACGCCGCGGCGATCAAGTACACCTGGCGCTGAACGCTCCAATCGATTCGACAGCTTAGTCTTAATCGGCAATCCGCCGTCGAGCGGCCGTCCGAGCGGATCAACCACGCGGCCGATTAATTCTGGGCCGACTGGGACTTCGAGCACCTTGCCGCTTAAGCGGACTTTGGCTCCGGCTTTAACAGTCACGTCACTACCCAGCAAAACCGCGCCAATTTCCTCTTCGCCAAGGTTCAGAGCAAAAGCCGTCATAATCTGACCATCGGTCGCCTCAATATCCAGCATCTCATTAAAACCACAGCTACGCAGACCATAGATCCAAGCTACGCCGTCACCGACTCGAGTAATAATGCCGACAGTTTCAATTTCTGGGCGTTTTTTTAATTCGGCCACGGCGGCTCGGATATCGGTCGACAGACCTTGGATAGAAAATTCGTTCATGAACCAAGCCTTTCTAGACTAGTTAAGCGCTTTAAGCGTCCCAATTGGGCTTGGACAGTTAAGTCAAGCTGCTGATCAACGATCTCAACTCGCACTCCACCGACCACGGTTGAATCGTGCTGCTCATTAATAATCACCTTTGACGCTTTGGGCTGAACTTGGTGAGCGAGCGACCTAATATCCGCCAAATCTTTGGCGGAAAGCTGATAAACGCTCCGGGTGTTGGCTTCAACAACACCAGCTTTAGCGCGGCAGCTAACGATATCGCGCAGTAAAGGCTCAAGTTCATCTAGGCGATTCTCAGACAATAAATAGGCCGCCAGTTCCTGAACCAGATCAGACCGTTTAATAGGTTTTTTGTCTAATCGTTTAGCCAGCACGGCCGCGATTTGATGACGTGATGTTTTCATCTCGTTCGGCCTCCCCGCAGGGCAGCATCAATCAAAGCAGCATCTTTTTTAGCATCAACTTTCTCATGAATAATCGTCTCGGTGGCTTCAGAAATTAGACTAACGATTTCGCCCTCCAGTTTTTGTCGGGCCCGCACAGTATCCTGAGCAATTTGAGCCTCAGCTTCAGCAATAACTTCTTCGGCTTTGCCACGCGCCTTATCTTCGGCCGCCTGGATTGCCTGACGCGCTTGGTGTTCGGCCTGGGACAAAATGCCGTCGGCTTGCAGGCGGGCGTCGTGCAGGGTGGTGGCCACCTTTTTCTCCAGCTCAGCTTGTTGCTTTTTCATTTCATCACCAAGCTTGACACCCTTGTCAATTAACTCACGCCGGTCACGCAAAACTCGCAGAATCGGTTTAAAAGCAAAGCGCCGCAACAGCCAGATCGCCAGTAGAAAAGTCAGCAACTGGATAACAAAGGCCGAGACATTGATGCCTAAACTGCCGATACCCGACGAACTACTCCCAAATTGTGTTAACGCTAAAATCACTGATTATTTAAACTCACTTTTAACTAACAATAAATATCGAAGCAAAGGCCAGCAAAGCAAACAGCTCAACAATCGCCACGAAGACTAGGGCCTGACCCAAAAATTTAGCGGCTTCAGGATTGCGCCCGACCGCTTGCAGGTAATTACCGCCGATAATACCAATACCAATACCCGGACCGATAAAACCACCGCCGATCATCAGCCCTTTGCCGATAATTGCGGTATCAATTGCACTTGCCAGTAGAATCATTTTAGTTATCTTCTCCTTATTAATTTATTACATTCCGGCACACTACGAATCCATCCCATCGCGTGCTAGGTTTGGGCTCATTGTTTCAGGATCAACGCCATGAGTCAAGCCATGGTGCTTGGCTTCCGTCGCCTGATTAACAACGATCGCCAAGTACATAATGGCTAGGATAGTAAAAATGAAGGCCTGCAGGGCACCGTCAAAACCATCTATCAAATAAAAGGCCACGGCACTAACCGGCGCTAGGATATGACCCAGATAGGCAAAAACAGCCACAATAATCTCTCCGATAGCGATATTTAAGAATAACCGCAGCGACAAGCTAATAACGCGGGTAACATCAGACAGCATCTCCAGCAAACCAAGCACCAGATAGAGCGGGTTCAGTGGGCTACCAATAAAAAAGTGTCGGAAGTACTTACGAACGCTGCCGGTCTCACGGATTGAGGCCGTATAGACTAGACCCATCGTGACCACGGCGGCTGCCAGGGTAGTGTTGAGGTCACCGGTCATCGGACGCAGTAGCGGCATATTGTGAGCCGTAAAGGCGTCATTCGCAAACGGTAGCATACCCGATAAATTGTTAAACAACAGGAAACAAAAAAGCGTCACAAAATAGGGTAGATACTTACGGGCTTTTGATTTATCCTCAAAGGCTGTCTCGACAGTATTGGTGATGAACTCGACAACCAATTCAACGTACTGAATAAAACCACCTTTGGGTTTAATGCTCATGCGATGAGCCACCCAAGTAAACAAAACGATCATAGCCACCAAACAGATCCAGCCATACAACATTGAGTTGGTTATCGTCAGGCCCAGAAAATGCCCAATCGGTGCCGGAGCAATGTAGACCTTTGGGCCAGTCGTTGCCACCACATTCAGTAGGTTCATGACTTGCGCCTCGGTTTGTTATAGTTACTCTTCTGAGTAGCTTCTGAGACAACCCGACTGAGTACACCAAAAACCCCAACGGCCGCAATTATAAAGCCGGCTACCAATAACCATGGGGTGGTGTGATAGTGCTTATCAAGAGCATAGCCACCAACAATCGGCACAATTACAACTAGCGCCAGCTGCCAAGTCATATCCAACCCCAAACTCATGAACAGGTTGCGCTGGTACATGGTTTGGTCGAATTTACTTTTTGGCGGTTGGCTGTTTTTTTGACTTTTGTCTGGTGTCGATTGCAACCCTGATGGAGTCGCCACTGGCTTTTCAAACATCTCTTGAAGTATAGCAGCTTTCATCTGTCGGACACAAGTCAAATTCGGCTGACCTAATTGCCAGCTTAGACAAATTTTTATACTTTACTATGTATAGTATTGTGATAAACTTAAAACATGAATACAAAGCACGTAACTATTTACTCCGCCACTTGGTGTGCTTTTTGCCACGCAGCCAAAGATTATCTAACTAAAAAAGGCGTTAGTTTTGTCGATAAAGATGTCGAGAAAGACGTCAAGTTTGCCCAAGAGGCAGTTGCCAAATCAGGTCAGATGGGCATACCCGTGATTGATATCGATGGAACTATCATAATTGGGTTTGATCGTCCTAAAATTGACGCAGCTCTCAAAGCCTAGACACTGAATGTAGCGTTACTTCGTTGTACCGCAACACTACATGCGGTATAATTTGAATACTTTTAGGATGCGAGGTTCATATGTCGACCGACAGCAATGAACAACCAGTAATCAGCCAGCCTTTACGAGCAACAATCCGCTACGGACTAAGTTCTGACCGCGCATCTGAGGTTCTAACAGAGGTTCAAAGACGATTTGAAAATGAAGCAAATAAATCTATGATTGCGTCATTTGGGAGTATAGCAATTTCAGGCGGTTTTGATCGTGCCGATCCCGAAATTGCGAATCAGCCAGTTAGCGAATTATCCAACACCAATTTAGCACTTGTCTTATTGGATGAGAGTGATAACGGTATGCAAATATCATTCGGACCCAAGGACGATCCGCTAGCCGAGGCCATAGACAATGACCCTCAGGTTATTGAAGCCATGCAACAAGTCATCGAGGCAACACAACGAGTTACTAAATCTAAAAACACTAGCAGTGATGAAATTATTCCGAGTAGAAGGGTTTACAGTGCCCATAGGATGAGGGCTCTTGGTCTAGCCATAAATATTTACCTGAAGACTCAAGCGGTCAACAAAGAAGAATTAACCGAACCGCCGTCGGGAGAAATTTTAGACAACTTTTCGGTAGCCTCCTGAAGTTATTGTGCCATAATTATTGTACCGTGACATTTGAAGACTTTAGGACCAAAAACTCAGTTGTCGTGGCCTATACCGGTGAAGGAAAAGGTAAGACCAGTGCTGCTTTGGGCCTTATGGCCCGAGCGCTTGGTAATCGTTGGCATGTGGCATTTATCCAATTCATTAAATATTGGGGTGTCGGCGAGCACACCTTTATCCGAGATATTCAGCCACTTTTTAAAGATCAGCTTTATTTCTATAAAGGTGGTAGGGGATTCTACCAGGCACCTGTTGATCTTAGCCCCGAACAACTAACACCCAAGCAGCACCGTTTGGCCGCCCAAGCTACCTACAAAGAAGCACTGGACTGTGCTACAAGTGGCCAATATAACCTAGTCATCTGCGACGAGATCAATAATGCCGTCCATGACGGTCTGCTTACTGAAGCTCAGCTCAAGTCTCTCATTAAAAAACGTGCACAAAACACTAGCTTATGTCTGACAGGGCGTAATTTTCCCAAAACCCTGCTACCGCTCGTGGATATCGCTACCGACATGCATAAAATCAAGCATCATTTCGATGATAAGTACTTGGCTAATAAAGGTATCGACTTTTAAGCAAAAGAGTTACCATATTTAGATGATATCTGGCAAGAATTGATAGCGTGTAAAGTCAATGCCTAAAAAAATACCAGCCATCAAACGCATAAAATCAATAGCCTGGTGGCTGCCTCGTTCAATCGTCACCTACTGGCATAAGAATTGGTGGCACAAAGTAATCTGCGTTGTAGTTACAGTTATATTATTGTGTGTCGGGTTTATGTACGGTGTCGCCCAGTGGTATATCTGGTCAGAGCGCGATCAACCATTAGAGCTTGGTGTCAGTTTTATTGCCGATTATGCAGAATCACTAGGACTTAATCCCCACCAAACATTCCTGGCGATTCTCGACGATTTACACGTCAAAAATGTTCGACTAGTTAGCTATTGGAGTGATATTGAGCCCCAGCCGGGTGTCTACAACTTTTCGGAGCTCGATTGGGAATTCCAACAAGCTGATGCACACGACGTAAAGGTTTCATTATCAATCGGTCTAAGACAGCCCCGTTGGCCGGAATGCCATGAGCCGTCGTGGGCCCAAAGTGAGCCAACAACTGTCTGGGAGACACAATTACTCCAGTTCATGACAACAGTTATTAACCGTTACAAGAATAATCCGGCTCTCGCCAGTTACCAGCTTGAAAATGAGTACTTTTTACAAGCCTTTGGTAGTTGCACCAACTATAGCCGTCAACGCTTAATTACTGAGGCTAACTTGGTGCGTAAACTCGACCCGAAACACACTCTAATTATTTCCCGTAGCCAAAATGCACTAGGGTGGCCGATTGGTAAGCCAAAGGCTGATGAATATGCTATTTCTATCTACCGGCGAGTCTGGACACCAGTTTTAGGGCGCTATATTGAATACCCGTATCCAGCCTGGTATTACGCCTTTTTGGCGGGCATGGAGAAAATCTGGAGCGGCAAGGACACCATCATTCACGAACTGCAGGCCGAACCTTGGGCGCCCAATCAAAAGAACATACCGCAGATATCACTTGCCGAGCAAAATAAATCGTTTAACGCTGCTACTTTACAGACAACGGTCGCCTTCGGGAAGGCCACCGGCATGAAGACTATGTATCTGTGGGGCTCCGAGTATTGGTACTATCGAATGACGGTTCTCCATGATCCGTCAGTTTGGAATACCGCCAAGACAATCTTCAAAACCAACTAGCCAGTAGCATAACCCCTAAAACTGAGGCATACTTAAGCTTATGGGCAAGCAGAAACGCCAAAATACCAAGATAATTCGCAATCGACGGGCTCATTTTGATTATGACTTGGCCGACAATTTAGTCGTGGGTTTAGAACTCAACGGTCGTGAAGTCAAATCACTCCGCATGGGCCACGGTTACCTACGTGGCGCCTATGTAACTGTTAAGGATGGCCAATTATGGCTCATCAACGCCACGATTAGTGGTACTAACGGCATGCCAATACCTGAAGACGAGCAGTCTAGAGCTCGACGACTATTGGCTAAACGTCGAGAAATTGATCAACTGATTGCCACCAAGCAGCAAGGTCGAACTATTGTTCCTTTAGATATTCTGACACAAGGGAGGTATATCAAGTTACGCATAGCTGTTGGCAAGGGCCGAAAACTTTATGATAAACGCCAAATCTTGAAGCGCCGCGAGGCTCAGCGGTCGGTTGACGCCGCCATCAAGCATTTATCTTGAATTAATCACGACCTATAACCAGTTAGAGGCAACGACTAGTAGACTGGATGTGTTATAATGACAACGTCGTAAATGGAGTTTGGTGTTGTCATGTTTTGGGGTGTGGTTATTCTTTTTACCCCAAAATTCGTGCGTTGACTACTAATGCGTAACAATCTTCGCCTCGGGCTAATCGGTTCCTGGGTACCCAAGAAATGCGGTATTGCCACTTTCGGCCGGGATCTAGCCCAGGGCATGCAGGCAAATGATCCCTCAATTGAGGTGTTTGTGGCCGCCGCCGAGGAGCCCAACGATGTTTATCAATATGATGATGCGGTTGTCGCTAAACTCAAAACCGACGATCCACACCAATATACCAATGCCGGCAAATTGTTTAACCAGTTAGCCCCGGACGTTGTACTCCTACAGCACGAATTCGGTCTTTACGGTGGTCATTGGGCCGATTTTACCCACGGCAGTGTCAAGCATCACGACCCAACCGGCGACTATATCTTTGATACGATCGACCATCTTAAGATGCCGGTGATTACGACTTTTCATACTGTTTTGCCATATCCCGACCCGACCAGAAAGGAAGTCACCAGACGGATCTCTGAACGTTCAGTAATCGTTGTTACGATGACTCAGGACTCCAAACGCATTCTCTGCGCTGATTATCAAATACCAGAAAATAAAATCATTGTTATACCTCACGGCGTACCTAAGCAGCCCGAAAAAAACCGAGTCGAAGTCCTAAAAAAACTAGGTTTAGCAGAAGACAAATACTACCTGGTGGTAACGGGGCTGCTGAGCCCCAATAAAGGTGTTGACATTATTATCAACGCCTTGCCGGGCATTTTAATAAATCATCCTGAAGTTCACTTGCTGGTCGTTGGCCAAACCCATCCCCAGGTCATGGCCCACAGCGATGAGACCTATCGAAAAAGCTTAATCGCTCTAGCCAAAGAGCTTAAGGTCGACGGTTCAGTAACCTTTGTTAACCGGTACCTCAAGACCGATGAGTTGATGGAGTACTTATCAGCCTCAGACATTTACTTAACGATTCACCGAGATCCTGAGCAATCCGCTTCGGGTACGCTAGCCTACGCCGTGGGGACCGATTTGGTGACCATTTCAACACCTTATCGCTATGCCCAAGAAATTTTGGCTAATGGCCGCGGTTTTATCGTACCGTTTGAAGACCCCGGCGCGATTGCTATTGCCGTTAACCGACTAATTGAAGATCGAGACTTAGCGACTAGAACGAAAATGAAACTGCAAGCCTACGGCCGGGAAATGCAGTGGCCAGCCGTCGGACAAGCTTACTTAAAAATTATTAAGGATTACGTTAAAGCCGACTATGAATACCCCGTTCTTTGATAGCCTGATTGACGACTTTGGCATTTGGCAGCACACCGATGGCCAAACTATTCTCAAAGAGGAGGGCTATGCTCTAGACGATGCCGCCAGAGGCTTGGTGGCTTGTTTAGCGCTCGGTAAACAAACTCAAGCTGAAACGCTCTTTAGCTACATTCAAAAATCTAGTCACCAAGACGGTTTCTACGGTTTTGCAACTAGCAGTCGGGAGTTCATTAGTTATCCAGCTTCCGATGACGCCGTTGGGCAAACTGTCTGGGCGCTAGGTTATGCCTACTCTTTGGGCTTTCATCCTGAGGAAGCCAAAGCTATGATTAACGATTTGCGTACGACAATCACTAATTTCCCTAATCTCAGGGGCTACGCCTATGCCTTACTGGGTACAATCTATGTTGACCACGAACTATCAACTATCATCGTTAATAAGCTGCGAGCATACTTTAAAAACGTCACCAATGAGTGGTTCTGGCCGGAATCGGTTATGACTTATGGCAATGGCATTATCCCATATGCCTTTTTACGCTACGCGTTGATTTACCAAGACCAAACGACAGCCAAACTAGGTCATCAAGTTCTTGAGTTCGTCCAAACCAAATGTGCCACCGGACGAACCCTAGGCCCGATTGGAAATGACGGTTGGCTCCCTAAATTGGGTAAGATCGCCCCTAGTTATTCACAGCAACCGATTGATTCCGCCTATATGATTTGGGCCTGGGTGGCCGACTACCAACTATCAGGCGACAACCACAGTTTAGAGTTAGCCGGGCAATGGGCCGATTGGTTTAAGGGCCAAAACATTAAACATGCGCCGATGTATGCCCGGCCCACCTTAAAATGTTTTGATGGCATCGACGAAGCGGGCGTGCATTACCACAGTGGCGCTGAATCCAATATCTGCTGGTTGTTATCTTTGAATATCCTCAAAACTCACAGTTGTGTTTGATAAAACTGCCAGAACACTATTAACTGTATAGCAGTTATGCTTAAGCGTTATAAAGACAATCCAATAATTGGACCGGATCCAAACGCTAAGTGGTATTCCAAAAAGGCCTACAACAGCACAGTCATCAAACGTGACGGCACCTATCATCTGCTATTTAGGGGTGTTGGTGATGATTGGGTTTCACGGATTATGCGCGCCGAAAGTAGCGATGGAATCAATTTCACTATTGATAACGAACCGGTAATCGCGCCAGAGTTTCCCTGGGAAGCCAAGGGTTGTGAAGATCCTCGGATAATTTATCTACAAGACAAGTACTGGGTAACCTATACCGCCTTTGATGGCACAACCGGGCGGTCTGCTATAGCTTCGAGCGATGACCTTCAAAATTGGCAAAAACATCATCTAATGTTTCCTCAGCTTGCACACATCCAGCGCGAGAATCTGCCGGGCGACTGGTCAAAATCGGCAGCCATTTTTCCGGAAAAAATTGATGATCGTTATCTACTGCTTTTTGGGGACAACCATATTTGGTCAGCCACATCTCAAAACCTGATAGATTGGGAATCGAGCCCCGTGCCTGTTATAAGTGCCCGGCCAGGCTATTTTGATGCAGCCTACATTGAGATGGGACCACCGCCAATTAAAACAAAGCACGGCTGGCTGGCTCTATATCACGGGATCAACGAATTTAGTGACCATCGGGTTTATAGTCTTGGCGCGGCATTACTCAGCCCATTTGATCCCCTAAGAATAATTTGGCGCTGTTCTAAACCGATTCTTGAGCCGACTGAACCATACGAAATTATCGGTTTAGTCGATCTTGTGCCGGGCGGGTTTGAGGCTTTAAAAAACATCAATATTAACACGATAAACGAGCTCAGTAACAAGCATGTTCTAGGCAAGGCAGTGTTCTGTTGTGGCGCAATACTTGAGGACGAAACTGTTAAGCTATACTATGCAGCGGCTGATACAAGAATCTGCTTGGCGACCATTGATCTTGATTCAATTTTCAATAGCTAGAGTTAGATAAAATTCCAAAACTCGTCCAGTTTACAAAACATTCATAAACCTCTAGAATGGGGCAGTATTATTCCGGGGTAGCTCAGCGGTAGAGCGGGTGCCTGTTAAGCACTAGGTCGCTGGTTCGAATCCAGTCCCCGGAGCCATAAGCATTTTGACATCTGTTAAATGGGGGTCTTTTTTGTTTTATTTAGGTTAAATATTAACGAATTACTCAGCAGTTTGTTCTCTAGAGTTATTTAATAGTTTATACACCACTCTTCTGTTTACGGCAGGACAGTCAGGACGAGAAAAACGAGCATCACCTGATGCATCGGGCACGCCTGGGCCAGAGCATCGCCGGACTCGAGCAACTAATCCATATCTTACGGATTCAATAGCCTCTAATGCAAACCTATCAGCGTCAGGCTTAAAGTAGGGTAAACCGTTCCTTCTTAATGTTACTTCACGTAACTTTCGACCTTCAAGCTCTAAAGTGTTCGTTGGCATACCATCCGAGTCACTAAATTCAACATCAACTTCTTGATCAAAACGACGATGCTCGTGTTTATCAATAGCTATTGGCGCAAGGTGGTTAAAAGGTCCACAGTAGTCGCCCTTTAGTGGACAACCTGAACAAAATTCGGCTTGACCATCAGCTTCTGACATAGTAAGTTTCTCCAATGAATTAATTAGCACATAGTAACTACTAATATGACCGACGTCAATATTATTATTTTAAACATACAGAGACTAATCCACTTATTATAAATAATTCATTGCTGTTACTGAGTACATCCACTAGGGGGAGCCATAAGTATTTTGACCTCTGTTAAAATAGGTCCTTTTTGTTGGTTTTGGTATTATGGCTCTATGGAACAAGAGTTTGGTGTTGTCGTTGCTGCTGTGATCTTTAAAGGTCACGAATTCCTACTCGGGAAAAGGCAATCGAAAGATAAAAACCTACCTGGATACTGGTCAATACCCGGTGGGCACGTTGAGGTTAAGAGAAGCGATATAAATATTCTAGAGACTAATCTTGTTAGAGAAATCAAAGAAGAAGTTGGCATAAGTATTAATAACCTACAATATCTAGACAGCCATTCCTGGGTTGACAGTGCCAAGATCAGCATAGTATTTACTTGTGATCTCCAGGGCGGTGAACCAATAGCCGGACAGGAGACTGACGAGGTGGGCTGGTTTACGCTTGAAAAGGTCAAGGATCTTCCATTGCCACCCAACGTGTATAGGGTCTTAGAAAAGGCTACTAAGAAATTCTAGCCTAAACTCGTCTTGGGTATACTTGTGAAATACGCACACTAATGATCCGGACACGAGTAATCAATTATCATCACGCGCGTTATAAAATATTTACATGAGCAAAGACGATAACTACATGGGGATTCTCCTTGAGGGTATTCAGAGTAAATTGCAGGGTGTTTCGGAGGCTGTGAGTGGAGTAGCTGAAAGACTTGATACTGTTGGCAAAAGAGTTGAAACTATTGAAGAGAATACCAATTTGATACCTCCTATCAAAGCTGCAATATCAGACCATACTAGACAATTAGACGATCATGAGGCCAGAATCTCTGAGTTAGAAACTGCTTAGTCAGCACGAAACTCAAAAGACCATAACAAGATTATCTATTTCAGAATAGTCAAAGTTGTGAAGTACATCCACTAGAGGGAGCCATAAGCACTTTGACCTCTGTAAATTATGTTCTTCTTTTGTTTTCAGTACCACCAATTCGTTGGAATTTTGAAGATTTAATATGCTAACATAGCTATATGAACGACGATCAATTCGATGATTTAAAGCAATTTATTGACTCTAGATTTTCTCCTCTAGATGAGAAAATCGTGACGTTAGACAAAAAAATAGACGCACTTACCAACAAAGTTGATGGCGGTTTTGCGGGAATTGGTGAGACAGTTGAGGAAATTCACGCCCAAATCGATAGAACAAACTCTGAAATGGATCAAAGAGTAACTAAACTGGAAAAGCAAGTTGCATCGTAGCAACTATTATCTTTATAAATAGTTTCTGAATCGTTATCAAAGTTGCGGAGTACGTCCACTAGGGAAACTAAAGTGCTTATGATTGCAAATACCTTAAAACCATATAAAGTTTCTATTATGGAAAACGCAAGAATAGCAATAATTGATGACCACAAATCAAATAGAACGTTAGCAAAATTTTCCCTAGAGGCAAGAGGCCATACAGTAGTAGCTGAAGCCTCATCACGTCAAGAAGCATTTGATTTAGTTGATCAAATGGCTAAAGGGAACGTTGTTGCTGACGTCATTCTGCTTGACGGTAATTTAGGACATACCGATACTTATGAAGATGCTATGGTTATAGCAGAACGTCTGCGAGAGACAGGAGTAACTAGCAAAGTACTCGGTTTTTCGGTAGGATCTCTGGGAGAACACGGTATTCAGGTTGATGCTGATACTTTTAAAAGTCCACGCACAGCAGCTGAAATAATCAAGGAACTTTAATTGTCCAAACTAGCATAAGTTTCTAATGTGAATGTCGTTTCGTGGTTGCGAAGTACATCCACTAGAGGGAGCCAAACTTGCCAAACGGGATAATTAGTGTTCTAGTTTTTTAAATGACCCTGGCGACTACTTTGCCCTTGGCATGTCCTAGTTTGAGATAGCTTAGAGCACCTGCAATTTCACTTAGTTGAAAAGTTTTGTCTATGACTGGTCTCACTTTACCTGTTTTAAGTAAATCTCTTATGTAAGTTAAATCCTTTTTATTTGGTTTAGCCATCAGGGGGGTTAGTTTTTTCTTACCAGTCAGCGAAATTAAAGGGCCAACAAGCATGGACTGTATCATGTGAGAACCAGAACCACCCACCATAATACAAACCCCATGAGGTTTTAATGCATGTTTATAATCAAATATCAGGTGATAGCCATTGACTGCAACAATAACATCGTATGTTTCGTTATCTTTGGTGAAATCTCGTTTTGTGTAATCAATCACTTTATCTGCTCCGAGTTTACGGGCCATCTCGATGTTACCAGTACTACAAACGGCTGTGACCTCAGCCTCAAGTGATTTGGCTATTTGTACTGCAAATGCACCAACACCACCTGATGCTCCATTAATTAAAACTTGTTGTCCTGGTTTAATTTTGGTGAACTTACTAAGACTTTGTAGCGCGGTTATAGCAGACAGCCCAGAAGCCGCGGCCTCTTCAAAAGAGATATTTGATGGTTTGGGTACTATTGCATCTTCATTTGCACACACGTACTCTGCATATCCTCCCCAACCGGATCCTGACAAATCACCAAATACCTCATCACCGGTCTCAAATTGTTTTACATCCTTGCCAATTGCTTCGACCGTTCCCGCTATATCTGCACCAAGTATGGTAACTTTTGGCTTACGAAGACCAAACATAAAACGGATCAGAAACGGGTCAGCCCCTAAAATATGCCAATCAGCAGCATTTAATGCAATAGCATGTATTCTTATCAGCAATTCATTATCTTTTGGCACAGGAACTGCTACATCTTTTAGTTGAAGCACTTTAGGAGTGCCATATTTGTCTGCAACCACTGCCTTCATTGTCTTAGTCATACCCAAATTATAATTATATTTTTGTTAAATGTATATTGGCCAATGTTGTGAGTGCATACATTAGATCATCAACCGGGGGGCCAGCCCGTAGGTCGCAGATCGAATATTTAATGCTTGGCTATGATTGTTTGGCCCGTGTAATTTTTGGGTTTCGTATTACGTTATTCAAACTTAACGTTTATAATTTCAGATTGTCGATCAACGTACTATGAATAAGTCCCAACGAACGATTACACCTTTTCGCGTGCTGGTACTTTTGCTAGTGCTGGTTGGTGTCTACTTTCTGTTGCCACAGTTAGGCTCTTTCAAGGATACCTTCACTGTATTACGGCATGCTTTTTGGCCTTGGATGCTAGTCGGATTGCTAGCTAGTCTCTTAACCTTTTTTGCCGGGGCCATCGTACAGTTTGCTGCCGGAAACTCATTGGGTCGGTTGTCTGATATCACATTACTTCAATTTGCTGGTTCGTTTGTTAACCACTTCTTGCCATTTAGTCTGGGCGGCATCCATTTGAATGCGCGGTATTATCAAAAACTTGGTAAGACTCCGGTCCAGGCTATTACGATGGGGACAATACCAACGATTTTCGAAATCGCAACGGCCGTCGTGATGGTCGCTATAATTTCACCAATTACCATTCTCGAGCTCCTCGA
>Ga0181520_10002843_pt1 | contig 31445 bp, 33 predicted proteins | sample PEATcosm2014_Bin_29_FD_132451 | JGI IMG/M metagenome (GOLD analysis project Ga0181520, IMG submission 132451) | Peatland microbial communities from MTU Mesocosm Facility, Houghton, MI, USA - PEATcosm2014_Bin02_30_metaG | ecosystem: Environmental > Terrestrial > Soil > Wetlands > Peat | place...
CCGCAAGGTTCCGGATATTGAGCACGTCGCCACGGTGATCCAGTATCATCAGGCCCGCAATCTGGCCGCCAAACGCTCGCGGCTTCGATCATTTCTGAAACTGAGGTAGCGCTGTGGTGTTAAAGGGTGTGCCCACAATGTTACCCGAACTGTCCGCAAATGTTCCTACCAATTCGCCGCCGTAGGCCGGATAGTCCGACGCATGAAAATATGAGCTGGGCATTGCTGCGCCATCGTTTACCAGAAAGAGCAGATCCCCGTTTGCGTCCGTATAGGGATATCCCGGCGGCGCGATGTTTACTTCGCCACTTTCATATTCGATGCTCAGCGCGTTTCCTGGTGTGAAGTCGAAGCCGCTAGCACTGCTGATAACTGCCGGAGCGGCAGCGGAGCCGTCGCCTCCATATTGGTAGGCGGCGTTCTGACTCGCGTTGGCAACCCAAGGCCCATCGTTCCCATTGACTGTTATGGTGACTGAGGCTGCGCCGGCATCCGGCGTCGCCGTCGCGGGACTGGCACATATGGACAACAACGTGCGCCTTTCCAACGCCTCGACTTGGTACGCCAGCGGTTGGACACTCACGGCTCCTTTGACGATTACCCGGCGATGACGCCGTAATTGCGGCTTTGACATAACCTCTCCCTTCCCCGCCAGAGATGAAGATTCAGACGTACAAACCCGCCCAAGCGAGACTGCCCGTCATTCTGGCGAATGTTGAAGTGGGGATTATCCCATCTGCGGCAGCCGATGCAATGGAAATATTGAAAAATCGTTGCCGATGCTCGCGAAGGTTCGGGTACGGCCTTGTGCCAAATAGACGGTTTGGGCGAAATTTTCCTATCGTTGACCCGTGGACGAGACCCAGCCCGGTAAGCTGTACTTTTTCAGGAGAAAGGCGGCATCCGATATGGAATTCATGGTCACAGACCGCGAGGGCATCAAAAACGGCGTCCTGGCGCATTCGGCTTACATCGTGATCTCGATTCGCGATCCTGATTCGCCCCGTCCCAGAGTTAAAAAGCAATCGGGATTGCGGGATGTCCTCTATCTCGTATTCAATGATGCGGAACCTCCCACAACCGCCTCAATGGTGCTGATGACGCCTGAGCAGGCCCAGCAGATCGTGGATTTCGTGGAACGCCATCAACGGGACGTCGAGACCGTAGTGGTTCACTGCGAGGCGGGCATGAGTCGAAGTCCAGCAGTGGCAGCTGCACTCTGCAAGTCGATGGGTGGCGATGATCGCCAATTCTGGCAGAGCTTCACGCCGAACGTCTATGTCTACAAATTGGTCTGCGAGGCGGCGAAGGGGACGTTCAAATAATTTGCCACCCCCACAGCCGATGGCGCAACAGCCAATCCCTGCCCGTGACGGTTCACATCGGTTCATCGCTGTCCGGCGTTTGGCAATGGTCCGAGATCGTCGCCAGCAGGTGTTCATAATTGCCAGAAGTCGCTTCCTTCAAGACCGCCTCGATTTCGTCATTGGTCCAGTGTTCCTGCCGGGCCTGAGCTCGAAACGCTCCCATGATCGAAAAGGCATTGCCATCCAGTCCGACGAGGTTCAGCGTGATCTTTTTGTTGACGGGGTTCATGGTTGTTCCTTTGCCATTGGCTTTCGTTCTTCTCGTGTTATCGTGGCCTGACGGAGAAAGGAAGTGGGCCCGGCGCTTCGGTAGCCACTTTTCCGATTGACCGGCGGTATCTGTCATGGTCGCTCAGAACCCACAACCTCGTCGAACTCCGCTGTTCCCGCTTGGTCAGGTTGTCGCCACCCCCGGCGCGTTGGCAGCATTGGAGCGCAGCGGCCAGCAGCCCGATGCGTTTCTGGATCGGCATGTCGTCGGCGACTGGGGCAACGTCTGCGATGACGACAAGAAGTTGAACGATGCGGCGCTGAAGGATGGGACTCGCGTCCTGAGCTCCTACAAGACCACTGCCGACGAAACCATTTGGATCGTCACAGAAGCAGACCGCGGTTCGACGACGCTCTTGCTGCCGGATGAATACTGACCATCCAGCCTGTCAGGGGATTTGATCTCGTCACTGTCGGGCACCCGGCGGAGCCACGCTCATGGCAATCGTAATCAACCCCAGCGGAAAGACGCGCAACGTGAAAGACCACGGCTGGTTGCTCCGGCACCAGCGAGAGGTCACCATGATCGAAGTCTCGCCCCAGAGCCACTTCGCAAAGCCGGTCAAGGGCTTCGAGAGCCGGATGATCGTGACGCTGCATAACCACGTCAGATACATCACCAACTGGGTGTCCACTTCCGCGTGCCGCCAATGGATCGCAGCGCGACGGGGGTTGCAGCGAGCCGTGGTGGTTTTTTATTGAATGGAGATACCCATGACCGTCGAGCAACTGATTGAGCAACTCCGTCAACTTCCTCAGGATGCCACTGTCGATCTTCAAATCCTGGAACCCTACGATGACGACGCTGCACTCTTGCGGGAGCCTCTGACTTCTGTGCGGGTTGATGACGGGGTGGTGATGCTGGCGTGAAAAGAGTCCTGCCGGGATAGGGGCGGACCCATCCCCCCTAAGTTTTTGGGGACTCCCACGTTTTGCCGGGGATACCTTGTCAACTTGCTCGGCTACGTTTTCTTTCTTCAACGCGATCAGTTGTCGGATGGGTGAATTGCCAGGTCAGCAATTCGTGCCCGAATAATTTGCGTCAGGATAATTTGCGTCACCCGCCGTTGTGGCGACTGCTCTAAGAAGCAAGAAACGAGGATGCGACCGAGGGCGATTTCCCTCCTTCGACGCGGATTGGTTGCGGTCGTCAATGGATCGCTCCCACCAATCGCTACATCGCCGCAGCCATTGGATGCAAGTCGGCCTTGCTGATGCGAGGCTTCAAGGCTCTGCGCCCTATCATTGCCGGCGGCACGTAAAGAGTTTCGCGATCAATGACCGCCAACAGTTCCGAGAGATCCACCGCCAACCATGGCCGTTTTACTGGTCCGCCGCGCCGATACGCCTTCAGAAGCCCGGAATTGACCAATGACAGCACAAAGGCCGGTGACCGGTGAACCGCCCGAGCGGCCTTGTAAATTGCGACGCGATCTGCAAGCACAGCCAGCGTCGTGGCAGTGAGCGACGATCCGCCGCAATTCCTGCCGCGCACGGAACGGCACTGACCTGCTGCGCCAGCTATGGCGTTTCTTGCGACTGTTGCACTTGTGGTGCCCAACGGCATTTTTCTATTCATCGGTCCATTTAACCGAAGTTCGGACCTCAGCAAATCTTGGTTCTCCCGGCGCAGACCATTCGGGGTGTCGGGGAAATTATTTTGCCGGTGCGTTGATTGGCTCGTGTTTCGGCTCGGCATCCTTGGCATCAGGGGTTTTGCCGCCTTTACGTCGCTGTGGAAAATATCGAAGGCGTGTCCGCTCCCATTGCGGACAGATCCAGAGCCGCCGGTCTGTCGGAGGCATTTCGGCTTTCGCCTTGAACATCCCAGTTCGCCCTTTGCGACGAAGGCCGGCGAGGGTATAGTTCCGTTGACGGCTTAAATCGGTGGTCCCGGTCTGTCCGTTCAATTTGCGATCAGGGCGTGACATCGAGAATACATGGCGTGTTCCGCGAGCGCAGCAGAGAGTGGCGGGACCGACATCAAAAGGGCAAGGAGCGAGCAAATGGCGAAACGGTTTCTGTTGTTCGGCTTCAGCTTGGTTCTTACCATTCTGACTTGCGGTTGCGTGGACTACAGCACGAGCGGCGAGGACAAGCTGGCCAAAGGCGACCTCAACGGTGCCATTGGGGACTTCAGCAAGGCCATCGAGTCGCAACCGAGTTTCTTCCTGCCATATCACGAGCGCGGCACCGCCAAGGAGGAACAGGGCGATCTCGACGGGGCCATCGCCGACGATAGCAAGGCCATCGAGTTGGCCGGGAATTATCCTCCTCTGTATACATTCCGCGCCCATGCGGAAGCGGCAAAGGGCGATAGTGATGCGGCCATTGCCGACTTGAGCAACACCATCGAGATGACTCAAAACAGCGGCATGACCCAATCCAGTCCGACCAGGTCTGTTGTGACCGGCTACGGGCAGTATGCCACGTTTACGCTCGCCGACATTGCGGAGGCTCACTACATTCGCGGTCTTGTAAGGATGAAACGCAACCATGGCGGCGACCTCGATAGTGCCATCGAGGACTTCACCTACTGCATCCAGCTGTTCCCCGCACAAGCTTCTGGCTACGACGGCCGGGGCATAGCCGAGTATTTGAAAGGCGACAACGACGCAGCCATTGCGGACCAAACCATGGCCATCCATCTCAAGCCTTCGGCGGAGTCCTACAACAGTCGCGCAGTAGCCAGGCGAGCCAAAGGTGATTTGGACGGTGCCATTGCGGACGACACCCAAGCCATCGAACTCAAGTCGGACTATGCCGACGCCTACACCAATCGCGCCGCGGACAGACAAGCCAAGGGCGATATTGCGGGAGCACAGGCGGACTCCGCCAAAGCCAACCAGCTTAAGCCGGGGGTTCTTCCTCCCCGTCCTCAGCATACGCAAATCAATAGTGTGCCCTCGGATACCATCGGGCCGCCCAATCCGGTCCCGTTAGTTCCTGCCGGATCTCCTGCCACAACTCAATCCAATCCTGCGCGGCCTTTGATATCCGAATAGTCGCACTGGCCAGCCCATTTGTCGGGCTCACATGTAGTTTCGCCACATCTTCAAACCGGCTGAACTCCCACATTTTCGCGCCGCCGCCGCCGACAATGCTATGGTCGCGTCATCGCTCGACTCATCGCCACAATTGTGATCTAATTCCAGTTGGCAGCAAGCGCCCCGCTGATGTCGGCGGGTTGGCGTGCGAACCCATCGAGAGGAGGAATTCGTGGTCTGGCTCATTGGCAGTGTCTATGTTATTGGATGGTTCTTGTTGTGCGTCTCGGGGATGTTCACGTTTGTGGCCATGGTGCGAGGCAAAGCCACCTACATCCAATTAGCTGTCCCGTTTCTCCTCATCGTTGGGCTACCAGTCTATTTCTCTGGCGGCTACCTTCGCGAGGATGGTGTCACCGAGCCGCTTATCTTCTGGATACCAGCCATCGTTGGAGGGGTTTGCGGCGCATTCGCGGGCTTCGGAGTGGAGATCTCGGCCTAATTCCCGCGCGCATGAGAAGACGGCCAGTCGCTCCGGCGATGCAACCGACACGAGCCCATCACTCACCGCTCCCACTGTCGGCAATGCTGACCCCCATACGCCTGCACCCAGCGCCGGTAAACCTCAGGAGCCGTGTCGCGCAGCCAGAGCATGAATGTGACCATCCTCGAAGCGTAGACCATAATCGCCTTGATGTCCGCGTCCGTCAGCCGGCTCAATGACTCGTCTTCCAGCAACGGTGAATACTTTCCTGCATGTAGGTTCTTGATTGGTCCGTGGCGAACCGCCAGGACAACAAGGGCATTGGCTTCATCCCGTCGATCAAAACCGCCGGGATACAGTCGTTCAATCTCCTCATCGAAGGCGTCAAGCTGCTCCTGAGGCAAATCGGGTTCGTGCTTCAGGTTCCACAGCGTCCGTTCCAATTCACGACGAGTCGCTGGGGGTTGAGTCATACCACGCATCGCTCGGTCACTCATGTCGGCACTCCTGTGGTAAGTTAGCGACTGAGTATACCAGACGTGTCAAGCAAATTATTTTGGCAAAGTATCTGGTGCTGGTGCGTCCTTCGGATCAGCGGCTTTCGTTGACTCGTCAGGACACGCCTGTTTTGGTGAATTGGGCGACTCCTCGTCGTAAAAGCCAGCCCGAAGCAGCGCCTTCATGTGTTCAAGGACTATGTTCCGGTCGTCCCATTTGGTTCTGTAATGGTATTTATTGTTCATGTGGTTCTCCGTGTGACCGAGATCCTATTCGTCACCAGCCGCCCCGATTCCTTCTTTGCCCTCCTTGGCACGGCTCGCATCCCACTTTATACATTGCCACATATCCTGTGACTGTATCGAAAACCACTAACCCAAATGGAGGTCATCATGTCAGAGAAGAAACAGGAACGCTCATTCGGCTTGTCGCCGGAGCATGTCACGGAACTGACCGCCGAGTTCGAGAAAACGAAGGTTATGCCCAACCCGTATAGGTCGGGCGCTTATGGCTTCACCATCGCCGCGCTGCTGTCGCTCGGCGTGAACAAGCCGCATCCGATTGCCAAGGTCCACGCCCAGTTCAAGAAGGCGGCCGGTCAGGAATGGTATTCGGCATGGTCCACAGCCAAAAAGCGGAATGCGGAGACCGGGAAGGACGCCGACGCCCGTTTCCTGCAAAACCTGAGCGTGTTGCAAAGGACGGCAGACTACGGTCGCAAATTATTGGAGATGGGCAAAGTCATCGGCACGAAGGGCGTCGTGATCGACCTGAGCCGCGACGCCAAAGGCGGACTGCTGGTCTCGCTCAATACCGATTCTGACGCCCCGGTTAAGCCCGGACGCTCCGTCGCCGCCAGGATCGCCACGGAGCCGCCCCAGAACCGCCACAAAGCGTCGGCCCGCAAAGGGAAGGCAAAGACCGCTCCAAAGCCCAAAACGCCCCGGAAGGCTTCTGTGACGCCACGGAAGGCGGCGGCAGCCAAATAGCCCAAGAAACCGGCCGGGAACAGCGACGGAGCGCTAACGTCGCTGTTCCCGGCAGCATTTGAAACGGAGAAAATCCATGTCCGACCTTGGTAAACAAATGTCTCAGTTGATGGCGAATATCCAAGACGGCCTCAACCGCAATCGCAACCACGTCGATCCGCATTGGCTGGTATGCGCGGAAACCGCCCACGCATTTGACCTGTGGAACGACGACGACCAATTTCCCCTCTGGCTGTCCTTCATCGTCGCTGGACAAATGAGGGAAATGGGACTGGGCAAATGAAGGAAACAGAACGATGTGGTGGGAACTCTCCGCCTGGCGAGCCGTGTCAAGTCGGGTGGAGCGGGTGGAGCGGATTGATTTACATGTGGATCAGCGCCGTATACAATCCCCGAGCAAGCTGCTGCGGAAGATCGCGCAGAACATCTGATAAAGGGAGGTATTCATGGCCGAGCGAACGTGCTCCGTCTGTGGGAAGAGTATCGGACTTCTTGATAGCTGGGCGAGGGGTCTTGGTGACGACCAAAATGTCTATTGCTCCAGCTGCTTTGAGGCGAAATATGTCCCCAACGAGCCATCAGCGCTTCCTGAACTTCCCGTCGTCTCGCAATCGAGTTCTGGCCCGCGCGGTTGGTATTTATCCCGTGGCGGACAGCAGACTGGCCCGGTCGCTTTTTCGGATATTCAGAATCGCGCTGCGACCGGCAGAATATTCCATAACGATCTGCTTTGGACCGAAGGAATGAAGAACTGGGTGAGCGCCGGTTCCGTCGCTGGTCTCATTGCTGCGGGATCCAACAGCGGCCAGCGATTAACGCCGTCAATCCCACGCGCCGTAACCACCACAAGGCCGATAGCATTGAAATCCATTTGGTCTCTCATTTTTGCCAGTCTACTACTATCTCTTGCGGGCATTGTCTCGCTGCTTTCGGTTCCTTGGCCGTTCAACATGATCGTTCCCGGCACCGTATTTGCCCTTATCTCAATATTTGCTGTTGGTATTGCGTTCTATTTGGGTGTGGGACAGCGTTTCGCCTGTCCAGCCTGCGGGACCACAGAGACGAGGGCCATATCCGCTCGAACGGGCTTTCAAATTCGCGCACCTCGCGAATGCTGTGCTTGCGGCGATGTTTGGGAGCCACCATCGCCAAAATGGCTTGTCCGCGTCATATGGGCAATCTCGTCAATGGCGGCACTATTAGGGGCGGTTATCGCGCTAGCGGGTTTCTTTTGGGGTGAAATCGATACGGTGGTCTCCGGAGTGTTTATCACCATTGTTGGCTTGGCTGGGGCTTCTGAGTGCGTTCGTCGCGCAAAGGCACAAAATGGAGCAGGAACCAGGATATCGTTTCTCGGATGGATCCTAATAATCATTGGTGTTGCGCTAGCGATTATTGGCTTCGCTCGCACTGGTGTTGACCTGGGTAATCCGTCGCTCTGCGTTATCGTAGGATCCGCTTGTATTCTCGGTGGTTGTTTGTGCTGCTTCAGTCGGATTTGGAGAGGTCGGCCGTCGGCGTCATTCCAATAACGGTGTCCGATGGAGCCGATTCCGATGCCGACCCAACGGCGTCATTTCGCCGCCGAATGATCCTCGCGGACGGCCGACGAACTCTTCCGTCCTTGCCTCTCATTCGGAGCATTCCCCAAGTCTCACAAAACGCAATCGTCCGATACCCAGTGTGCTTAAGCTCGCCCTCTTCGGCAGCATATTTGAGCGCGGACTCCCAACAAACCGGAGCGCCCGCCGAATCGCTTCGCGGGCAGCATTGGAGCTTTTGGCTCCGGGGTAGCGAAATATAGATTTCATGCCACGTGATCGCCATATGGCGAGAGGCATGAACAGGATTACACACAGCAGTCTTCAACTGTCGCAAAACACGCTACTGGTCGTCGAAGCAGCTTGGCTCTTTGGCATGAAAAATTGAGGAGGGGCCACTTTCTGGGTGGGGCAGGGGTTGCAAAATATGAACTGGGCAAAACCAAAAACGTCGATTTACGGCTTCACGGGCGCAGAGGCCCTGCTCGTCACGGACGGCTACCTGCTGGCCCGATGGAACCACAGCCAATGTCGCGGCTGGCAACTCTACAGCGTCGCCGAACGGGTCCGAGATCAGTTTACGAACACGCGGTGGGTGGCAGGGGCCGGGGCGGAAAGCCTGGAGTGGACGGATGAGCAGGTGGTCAGGTGGGCAGACGGAGTGATTGGCGATCGTGGGGATTCAAGCACGGCCCAGCTTTGACTGGGAAGGTCGTCGCGGCAACGCTAATCAAGTAGTTCAGCCAGACCCACGAGTTTCGCGACTTCATCGCTGTTGGCGCCCTCACCGGCCGCCGCCACCTTGCGGAACAACGGCCCATCCGGCAGCAGCAGTTGGTGGCTCTCGAAGTGGTCGTCAAAAATGTCGGGGTCGGTCGTAATTCTCGCGAGTTCAGCGTCTCCGGGTACAGAAACGCTGTAGGTCTTCGGGTCCAGTTCCTTGCAGACCATTCCTGACGGAAGCAGTTCCTCGTGTGCCAATACCATCGGCAACTGATCTGGAGTATATGGCGGCGGCGCAAACGACGGCGCCAGCAAATCCGCGTCGCTGACTTCATCGATATCGAACGCCGCCGACTCCGCCTGGTTGACCATTAAATCGACATTCCGCACTGCTTCGTGTCGCCCCCGCTCCCGATCTTCCTTGCGCCGCAGTGCCGCGGCCTCGAATTCCTTGGGCAACTTCGCCAAGATGGGTTGCAGCTTGCCGACGACGCCGTTGAACAGCCCGATGCGGCTGCTCAGTGCGAAATACACATCGGCTTCGACCGTATCGGCATACGCCAGGTTGATGACTCGCACTTCTGGATGTTGCTGCCCAATACGGTCAATGCGACCGATCCGCTGCTCGACCTTCATCGGGTTCCACGGCAAATCGTAGTTGACCACCACGCCGCAGCTCTGGAGATTCAGACCTTCGGCCGCAGCGTCGGTGCAGACCAGAACGCGAACGGCCTTTTCCTTGAGCTTCAGCTTCATATGTTCCTTGGATCGTCCCACCCATTTGCCGGCCGCGTCGCGCATCTCGCCGCCGCGGCCGCTGAAGCAGCCAACAGGCGCGTCCAATTGCTCGGCCAGATAGTTGCGAAGGAAATCCATCGTGTCGGTGTATTGGGTGAAGACGATCGCGGTGTCGTAGCCGGCCTCAAATGCGATCTTCAACTGGTCACGGACTTCCTTGGCCTTGGTGTCCGACCCGAGTTTGGCGATGCCTTTGAGCAATTCCTGGATCGAGTCCTTTTCTTCGACGGCCAACGCCTGGGTTTCCAAATCCGCGGCCTCCTCAGCCCCGATGGCTTCCGATGCCTGATCGTCCTGTGGCAGATTTTCCTCTCGCTGCGTCTCTTCGGTGGAATTAGCGGGCAGCCCCTTGATACGCCCCAAACGGTCTTCCAGCGTCCTGCGCAGCGAATAGAAACTGCTCGCCAGGCGTCGGCGATAGATCGTCATCACGAACCCGACCGCTGTTTTCTTGTCAGGGGTCGCCGCCTGATACGTCGTGCTGATGTATTCTTCCACGGCGTCATACATGGCCCGTTCCGCCGGGCTAAGCACAACGGCCTTGTCTGTCACTTGTCGTTTGGCCATTGGTGAATCGATCAGTCCCTTTTTGTAATACTCCCGCAACAGATTGCGAGTGTGCCGTGACATTCGGTAGCTGATCGGGCTGCACGATTTCAGAAGCGCGACCATCGCCTGCCGCTGCTTCGTGTTTAATCGCTTGATCGGGATTTTGGTGTTCGCATCGCGCATCGCCGCCAAAACCTTCGTTGTGTCGATCTTGTTGAGCTTCATGCCGTCGGCAACGCGCTGGACCAACCCCGGCGCCACCGGGCCATAGGATTTCTCTGTAATCTGGAAGAGCTTCGCGGCCGCAAATAGATCGTCCTCACTGGGATTGCGCCCCAGCGACTCAAAGTAATCGACAAACGCCCTTGGCCCCCATTCGATCGGCATTCCCAGCAGGTTGAGCAAATCCCACATCTCCACAGGATGCACCTGCATCGGCGTTGCCGTCATCAGCAGCAACGATTTTGCCTTATCCTTGATCGCGTGCATCAGCTTGAGCAAGCGGTTCGGCCCACCCTCGCGTGGCGTGCCGGGCGATTCGCGCCGGGCGTGATGGGCTTCGTCGAGCACCAGCAAATCCCAGTTTTCGGCGTCGATCAATTCCTGTTGCCGTTCGCGCCGGCGCATCAGATGGCTGCTGACCAGCACGATGGGCTGCTTGGTCCATTCCGCTCGCCCGACCGGCTGCGTCAATCGCATGGTCCGATGATGATGCTCGGGCCAGCACAGGTTCTGCCCATCGTAAATCGGCACCAGCAGATTGAATTTCTCATATAATTCCGATTGCCACTGTCCGAGGATGCCCTTGGGGGCCAGGATCAGCACACGCTTGGCGAGTTCCGAAATCCAGGCATGGCGGATTATCAGCGCCGCCTCGATTGTCTTTCCCAAGCCGACTTCATCCGCGATCAGCAGCCGGAACGGCCACGTATCGAGCATCCGCTTATACGCTCGCAATTGATGGGGCCACGGCTTCACCGTGCTGGTGACGACGGCGACCATCGCGCCGTTCGGCCGCTTGGGTGCATTCTTGATGAACGACCAGACCAACCGCCGCCGCTCATCCGGCAGCAGCTTGGGCTTCTCGTCTTCGAGATCGCCCTTATCCTTTTTCTTCGGTTTTGGCGGCTTTACGAACGTGTCGTCGGCCGGCAGAAACTCCAGGAGCTTTTCCTTGAGCGCATCGGGGAAATCGAACACCTTGGCGCTGTGCGCCTGCCCCGACCAGAGTTTTGCGAATTCGCCCTCGGTCTTCTTGACCTTTAACGCATCCCAGTCGCCGCGCCATGAGCAGCTCACGTCGAACGCTTCGCAATTGTTCAGCCATCCGGCCGGCGTCTCGTTGATCGAGCCTTTGAACACCAGCTTGTCGCCGGCGTCATCCACAATCACGCCGGCCTTGGCGTGATACAAACCCAGCCCGGCCCGCATCTGGCCATCGTCATCCAGCGGAATGGCAATCTTCACGTCGAGAAACTCGTGCGCGATCATCCAAGCCAGATATCCGATGTTCTTTCGCGCCTCGGCCGATTCCTGACTCAGCGGTATCCGATTGATCGACGACCGCGTGACGGCCTCGCGAACGTCGTATCCCTTTTTGATGTCGTCAACGTCGTGCTCGGTCAAAGTGCATCCGACCAGCAACTGCATCCGGCCGCCACGCTCGATCAGCGCATCCAGCCCGCGTGCCGCCAGCGCCAGCACATCTCCGGAAAAGTATCCGGTCGCCCGCTGATACAGGTTGGCCCGCGACAGCGCTGGCACGAAGAACAGCCGGACCAGGTCGCCATCCTCATGGCTGTATCCCACGTCCCAATTCAAATCCCGCAATGATGATGTCGCGGCCGCGTCGGTCACTTGCGTCCCCAGTTTATTTTGTCGGCGGCTCCGGCATATCGAACAGCTCCCACTGCTTCGACTGCGGCACTTCCGTCCCGAACATCAATTTCCGCAACTTCTCCAGAGCATCGGCATCCGCCGCAGCGCCGGCCAGCGAGCCTTTGCCTCCCACCATCCGCGGCGTCGGCAACACGTTCAGCGTCGCCTCCAGCGCCAATAGCAGTGCGGCGTCCTTGTCCAGTTCAGCCCGTTCCAACATATCCTTGGCCACTCCGACGTTCCTATCGCGCACGGCATGGGCGGCCTGGTGCAGAGCGTCCAGTCGGCATGTGCCGGTCGTCGATGCGATGGCACTTTTTTTTGCCCGCTGGGTTGAATCCCACACGATCACGTCGCCGCCTTTCAGCTCCAGAATCTTGTTCCGCAATTGCTCGTCAAAGTTCACGCCGACCACGCGGGCCAGCTTCAGCGCTTCGTCGGCCGGGAACTGCGGCGATGCAAACGCATCCCATGCCAGCACGAACCACTCTGTCACCGGATCAAGATGGGCCTGTCGGCGAACTGTGGTGAGTTGCTGCAATCGCCATTGCTTCACCGCGCCGCGCGCGGCCATCAGGGCATCCTCGGGACGGACGGCGTAGGGATCCCAATCCTCATCTTCCATCAACTTGAGCTGTGCTCCACGCGGCGGCAGCGGCCTCTGGTTCGCCCGGCCGCGCTTGATCGGCCAATGTTCGCTGAATACTTGCAGCGCCGGGCCGAAACAGGCGAGATACAGGTCCACGCCGCGAATTCCGGCCTCCTGAAACTGCGCGACCTTTTCTTTCACCACCGCCGTGACCTTGGGTTCGACTTCTTCCCAATAAGTCGCCTCGGCGTCCGCCGCGGCCGTTTCGCGCGGGCGGCAGACGAGGAAGATCGTGCTCTTGGCGGCGTTCTTGTCCTTGATGTGCAAACTTCCCTCGGCCTCGGTCTGGATCGGCCAGCTTGCCGTAATCACAAAGCCGGCGTCCACCAACCCCTTGGCCAGTGCGTCCCACGCGCCTGTGGCCTTATGGGTGAACATCAGCGTCATAATCCCCTCCGGTTTCAGCACCCGTCGGGCCTCGGCGAAGATCGCCTGCATCCGCTCCTGATAGTCGCGATTCGCGCGCTTCTTGGCGCCGCCGCTCCCTTTAACCTTCGAGAAGTCTTTGAACTTCGCCGGATTGGCGACGGCTTCACGGTCTTTGTCCGTCAGATGGTCAGCAAAATCCTCGGGGAACAATAGCCCAGCCGTCCGCTTTAACCAGACATAGAAGAAATCGGATAACTCCGCATACATCACGTTATCGTAATAGGGCGGATCGAGCACTACGGCGTCGATTGATTCATCCTCAATAGTACCGAGCTGATCGCCAGAGCCCTTGGTCAGAGATATCATGGATCGGTCGTCACCGTTTGCCGATCGCGAATTGAAATTCAAGTGTTCATCGTCCGGCGCGAAGCGCTCGCCGCATAATTCAATCAACTCTTCGAGTGCCTTTCCGGTCTGTTTAATCGCCCAATCATATCCCAGCCCAGTAACGCAGGGGGACATCTCGGCGTAGCTCCACAGGAACGCAAAATCATGTCGATCGAACACCCCGGCAACAACCTCGCGGTTTGCGTGCCATCGAACAGAACGAGCATTGTAGTTCAGCAACTTGCCGAGCGCGATCGCAACATAGGTCAGCGCCGCCTTGTCGATCGGGTTGATTTTCTCCGGGCCGCCGCATTCGGCAACGAGGTCGTGGAAGACTTCCACGCTCGTGCAATGCCCCAGCAACTGACGCGGGGAAAACATGTCCCGCCACTTCAGCATGCCGACTTTGCGCGGCTTGTCCGTGCCCCTGCCGGTGTCGTCGCCGGTCTTGTGGCCGTGCGGAATCTCTTCATCGGGTATGATGCCCCGCGCCAACCATTCCGGCATCTTGCCGGCAAGAGTTGCCTTCACGAGCTCGGCGTTTTCGTCTTCGGGGCGCGGGGCACGGAAGCCACGGGTCTTTTTGATCTTCGGTTTTCTGTTCTTGCTGTGACCAATAACCTTCCGTTCGGTGTAGACAACGGCATAAAGCTGCTCGCCCATTTTCCCGGCCATCGCCTGGGTTTGAATCTCAACGTTTGAAAACACGCGGCCACAATCGGGAAACGGACAGAGACCGTCGCCGCCCTTGACGGTTCCGGCGGAATGATGGGTAGCGTCGAGAACGATCTCGAAGGTGCAAACGCGGTGCTCCGGCTCGCCTGTTTGCGGCACAACACGCACGCCGACGCCTTTGTTGTTCAACTTCCAGTTCGGCGAAAGCGGCACCAGGCCGCTACAATACGGGCACCGAACAGTGCGGGCCGTGAGAAAAGTGGCGTCCTCTCGCCCGGGGTTCGGATCAACGGGAAAGAACGGTTGCATCCGGTCTTTCATTGCCTTTAGCCACCTTGTAGCCAGATCCTTATATCGCCTGAGCAATTCGGGGCCAAAGCGTGCTGGGAACTCGACAGTAGCTTTGAGGATTAACCATGCGACAGAGTTGAGATCGTTGCCATAGGCATCGCAACCGAGCCGCATCGCTTCGAATGGGATCGCGCCACCCCCAGCTGTGCTGTCGAGGACGCGTGGAGCAACACCTTGGCCGCCCAGCGTGCGGACGTAATCACGATCCGCGTTGGTCGGGTTGTAGCCAAATGCGCGATCGTAGCCATATGGATTCGCAACCCGAACGCCGTTTCGCATCGCCTCTTGTATAGCTATTTTGGCCTTCGTCGGGTCGCCGTGGATGCCAAGTGCGTGAAGGAATTTCCCATGATCGGCATCAGCGGGCAGAAGCGAAGCCAGCACGGCGGCCCGGCTGGCGACCAGCCGCCGACGGGCCCACCAGACATGCAGCCGGTTCGGCGCTGGGAACGGCGTCATCGGCGTGCGCTCGCGCAGAGACTCGATCCCGATCTCCACGATCGGCAGCCACTCCTCAATCAGCCGCCGGTTGGATTTCGCCGGTGTTTTTGCCATCGCGTCCGCCAGTTTTTGCGTCAACTTCAAGCTCCCTTCGCCTGACATGCGATCGGACGGCCGGAATAGTCCTGGCCATCGTCCCACATGCCGACGCGGGCATTGTCCGCGCCGGACAGGCCAATGGGAAGCGCGGGGTTAGCGGGCCGGCAATCGAACGGAAAGATGTTGTGCGTGATGGTAGGAAATCAATTCCTTCGCCGGTGTCTTGGTCCAGGCCGTTTCCTTGTGGGATCGATCGCTGATTTCTTTAGCGTTGAGCCTGCCGAACGTGGTGGCGACGAAATCCAAGACCCGGCTCTCGTCCTGGGTGAACACGTCGGGGTTATTCGCAGCAGCGGAGCCGATCCGATACTCCAAACCATCGTAGCCGGCAGGATAGACGATACTCTGAACCTCGATTGCGTCATTCTCTTCGAGAATGGTGCGCAGCGCTTCATAGGCACAGGGAACAGGTCCGTATGCGAGGCGTCTGTAATTCGAGCCCGTCAGAGAGCGGCCAAATGCCTGAAAATGAAGGAAATCCGCGTAAAACAGCAGCTTGCAGATTTTAGTTTGCGGTATCGAGTGAAGGTGACGGCAGAACCACACAACCACGGCGGTGTATTTGGCGAGGCTCAGTTCACGGCATCCAGGAATTGCGGCAAGCGCTGCAGTCTGCCGGACCCGATTAAGAGCGGCGGTGACATTTCGGCGCTGAAGGTCTGAAAGCGCTGGGCCTTCCCGTTCAAGCAGTTCGGCCACGACAACAGGGTTGTAGCAGGCGCGGAGCAACTGGTCGTATGCCTTTTCCTGAACGCTTCCGCCTTCGTAGCGGGCAAGAGTCGCTGGACTCGTGCCGAGCAGGATAGCGAAGGCCTCCTGGCTCAAGTCGTATTTGTCGCGAATGCCGCGAATCTGATCGGGCGTGAGCAGGTTATGGCGACGCCGGTATTCAGCGTAGAGACGCAGGGTCGGGTCGCCATACGCCTCATCGATTACCAACTCGCCGCACGTCAAACAGATCAATCGCGGGACATCCAAGGCGATCTTTTCGCCTCGGAGCTCGTATTCTTCGCGGACCGTCTCGGCCCGCGCCGCGCGCTCTTCCTCGCACATCGGGCAATAGATCGTTTTGTTCATGGCCCACCGCCTTTCATTTCAGTGGGTAATCGAGCAAGTGCTCGGCAGGATGAAAGCTTCGCACAACCGGCCGGGCGAATCGCTTCTTTCTTGGATCGAGGCGCAGTTTGATATACACCTCGATATTGTTCTCAACGCAACCGAAGACCCAGATTTCCTTGCCGTCCTCATCTATGTCCGGTTGGGGGCCGCAGCAATAATCGCTGCACTGCAACGAACAAACTCGCCTAATCGCCTCAGCCTGGGTCAAATTGAGCGTGACCAAGCCTTGAATGTTCTTGGGCGTCTGCCGGAACTCGACCCTTGATCCGAACTCAACGCACGTGCGGAATTGGTTGAGGAAATCCTGTACATCCCCAGCGGTTGCCATAGAGGTCGTTCCCGCGTCGCCATTGACTCCCTCATCGGACAAAATCATACCATATGATAGCGAAATGTCCAGTGGGCTGTCGCTTTTTTCAAAGCCCACCTGCACCCTGAACGAGTGTTCGGCGAATTCATGCCGTCGCCAGCGATGGGCCGGCCGCAACGTAAATCCTATCGGGGCAGTGGTTTAGTGGCGGCAGGGATCGACTTTCGAGGCCTGCTGCGAAATCGGCCGATACGCCGGCTGGCTGCACGGTTCAAAGTCCGGCGGCCAGCAACTGTCCAGACGGCAGAGCAGGCGCTGCTGTGCGGGGGCCGGGTCTTGGTTGACCTGCTCAACAACGACGTGGAACTCGACGCAACTGGACAACAGGTGAATGGCATCGCTGGTCAGATAGCGCGGCACATAGCCGACGAAAACGCCGTCTGGCGACAGCAGACGAATGGCGTTGGCATCCCACGCATTGGTCGGCTCGGGCTGGGCAAGCAATTCATCGCCGGGCTGTAGCGCCAAAACGCGTGTCTGGTTATCCGGCTCCAGATGGCGAAAGCCGTGCATCCAGAAGAAGGCCCGATAGCACCCGATCGTTTCGTCCCAAACGGGCAGGGCAAACAGCTCGATGGAGTCGGTGGCGCGCGTGCCGCCGCTGCGCGCGAGGATGAGCATGGGATCGGCCTGCGTGTCCAGTCCCAGACGCCGAACATGATCGGGAAAATCCGGCCGCTTGTGTGACATCAGGCGATTGGTGAAGAACGGAAATAGTTCGCGGCTGCGGTAGACGCCCAGCAGATCAGGGAATGCCAGGAAGGGTTGAAACCCTTCCGTAATCGCATCCTGAGCACCCTGAACGTAGGCGAATTCAAACAGGTCATGCTCGTCACCCACATCCGGAACAAGCCGGGCAATGGGATAGTATTGCCGCGACTGGGGCTGCTGCCAGGCGACGAAGATCGCTCGAATTGCCTGCTCGGTAATCACTTAACGCTTGCTCCAGAAATCAGTTTATCTCTACCAAATAGTAGCATCTTTACCATGAACTGGCGAGCAGGCACGCTGATACGCATGGCCGGCACGTTATTTGCCATCTCGGCGATCGCTGGATCGGTCAGCAAAGGTAATCTGTCCAACAAGATTGCGGCCGCGCCCGGATAACGCTGGGCGGCGAGGCCGAAGGCGTCCAGAGGGTGTAAAGGTCTGCGGTCATCGGGATCGCGATACCAGCGGGACGGCATCTTGCGCCAATACGCTTCGAATGTTGGCACGCCCGGTTTGCCGGATAGCCGGCGCACGCGATCATCATCGGTCCGTTCGCGGCCGAGACACGATGCGGTGTCGTAAAGCGGAGCGAGTTCGGCCTGTTGCGTGCGTTGATCGATGATGACAGCCCAGTTTTCATGGTGACGGTCCGTGTTGCCGACCAGCGCGTCGAGCATGAGGTATCCGACAAACTGATCCGGCACGGTCGTAATGCCCGCAGGGCGGCCGATGAAAACGCCGAGTGTGATGAAATCCTGCCCAAGCACTGCCAGCGCCCTGTCGATGGTGTGCTCGGTTGTCTTGAAGTTTGGGCCGGCGACGGGATACGTCGCATCCGCCTTAAAGAGCAAGGCGTTGCCATGTTCGAGCTGATAGGCGTCGTGATCGATGAGGAAGCTTTTCGAGATAACGCCGGGCCTTCCGGCTCGCGTGGCGAGTTCGATTTCTACATGTTGAATGCCGAGCAGCGATGCGAGTTCCGCAGATATCTTCTCGGCCCAGTCTTCGCCGTGATCGTGACGACGTTCCTTGAACAGCCAGCGATTCCCTACGTCATCGCGGACCCAGAGTTTGGCCTTGGAACCCATCTGCTCGTCGCGGGTCCACGGCCAATCGGTAACATCGACAACTGGATAGGACATGGATCATGGCGTGGTCAGCAATACGCGAAGGGCGGCCAGCACCCGACGCGGGTAGACGCGATGGACCGCCATGCCGAGCCAATATCCGGCCTCCTCGCGACTCATCTTGTCGATGCCTTCGGCGACCATGCGGATGCGATCAATGCTCCGCATCGGCGCCAGCACGCGAAAGAGCAGGGCGAGGTTCAGGGCCATGTCTTCGTCGATGCCAAATGAGACCGTCTCTTTCTTCCTGACGCCGGCCAGGCTGATGCCGGCGCGCTTGAGCTGTTTCAGGATGCGCGATTCGATCATGCGCCAGGGGCGGCCTTGCAGCGCGGCGGTTCGTTCGGCTTGCGACAGCCGCGGCGTTGACGGGCTGGGCAACTGCCAGATCGAAACCTCCACGTCCGAATCGGGGAGACCGGTGGCGCGCAACTCGTAAATCGGATGGCTTTCAGCGGCGAATGGACCGCGCAAACGACTGTGAGGGATGGCGCTCATAATCAGGTTCCTTGCTGTCCGGCCGCGTCGGCCTCGACATAGGCTTCGCCGCCCCCGTATTTTGTCATGGCTTTGGTGAATGCTTCGGTCTTTTCCGGCGTGGTGGACAACGGCTGCGTGAAGACAACCGTGAATTGACCCTCAAACTGGTGATCGGATGCGGCGCGAAGTTGTGTGTCGAGAAACGACTTGACGGAGTTGGCCTTGGCGATGTTGCCGGTGAAATCAACCTTGAAATTATCGATGCCTTCGGCCGTGAGCGATGCCGAGAATTCACATGTGACGGTTGCATCGCGATAGGTGGCGACCGCTTGGTGGACCATCCACGCCGGCGACGCTTCCCACAGCTTGATGCGAACTCGATTTAGTGTGGACACCTTGGCCTTGCGGGCTTTATCGAAAAGCTCAAGCAGCGATTGGGACAGCGGGCCTTCGGCCGAGAGTTGGGGCTTCGTTTTGGCTGGCTCTGGCGTTGGCGCGGCAGGTGCGCCACCGACTGGATCGGGGCTGGCTTCAGATCCGGGTCCGGGTGGGCCGGCCGGCTTCGGTTCTTCCTTGGGCTTTCGCGGCCAGATGCCGACCTTGTTCGCTTCGGCCATCGTGTAGACAAAGGCATTGTCAGTAATAGCAATGGATGGCGGCGGATCGCCATGCCCCCAGACGAGATCGCCTTGCTTGTAGATGAACACGCGGCCTTCGATGCCCTGGCGAATGCACTGAATGAGCGGCCCGTTGTCGAGCAGCATCGACAATTTCGGTGCCCGGCGAAATTCGTTGCGCAGTTCCTGTGTGGTGAGAAATCCCTTGGTCCTGAGCGGCGTCTGATCGCGCACAAATCCCGGAGCGTCGGGCTGATCGCCGAATTCAAGGAGCTTCTTCTGCTCGCGCAGCGCGCGGCGAATATGCACCTGACCGTTGCCGGGATCGCTGGAAACATTCGCCAGTTCGATGGCGGTGTGTCCAAGCTGAACGTCGCCGCCGCCCACAGCGATATGACTGGGATAGAACAAATGGCGATAGCACTGCATAATGGCTTGGGCGATCTTGAAGTCAGCCTTGTCGAATTCCTCGTTGACGGATCGCTGCTGGTGGTCGGCGAGGTCGCGCATCCGTTCGGGCCGCTTCAAGTCGATGAGCGCCAGCTTGCGACGGACAGCCTGTTTCATGTCGTCGCGATACCGCTCGTCAGCAACAACGAAGACGAGATTGTTGCGGTAATTCCGAAGTTCTTCCTTCGTGCCCTTTTTCTGGAACATCCGGACGATGTCGGCCGGCAAGGACGATGGTTCGTCTGAGACGGTGAAGGCATCGTATCCAAGCAAAACCAGATACGGCCGCCCGTCACCGATTTCATCGGGCACTTCATACGGGGCCGAAGCGAACGGGATAAGTTCCAGATTGTGACCGCGACCATCAAAGAGGTCGCGCAGTTTCTCGTTCAGGTGCGTCCGCAGCTCGTCCGCATCGACGTTATTCATCGCCTTGCGGATCATCTGCGTCAGGTTTGCCTCAACTCGAAACCGCAGGGGCGCGCCAGGCCGGTCGTCAAGATAGAGAGACTCCGCCACGAAGCGTTTCCGAGCCGCTTCCACGAAACCGGGGTCGATTGAAGGCGAGCATACTGAATAACGAAGCTGGTCCGGTTTGATGCCTTGTGCGGCGTCCCCAAACGCCAGCGTGTGCAGGAAAATCGTCCGAGCGACATAGCTTGTGACCGGCGGTTGACCGGGAAACAACTCGGCATCAATGCGCTGGGCAATGGCAGGGTCTTTGTCGGGGACTGCGGCGACATCCGTTGCCAGCGCAGGCGTGTAGGCGCCTTGACCGAGCCGGGCTGTTATCTCGTCACGAATCGGTCCATAACCGGGGTCGATGTGGTGTGGATGGATGGCAAACGCATCGGCGGGCTTCTGCTCCCACAAATTTCGGACGGTGCGCGACAACAGCCGGAGCATTCCGCGTGTCCGCTGGAATGTCGAGAGGCTGCTGGTCTTTTCGATGAGCGTATTGAGTGTCTCGGGATGCAGCGGATATCCGCGGCGGAACTGGTCTCGTGTCTCCGGGCTGAAGGCTTCCGGCGGCATGGACTCTTTGTTTCGATCCCAGACCGCCGAATACGATGCGACAACCGACGCGGCGCCGTCCAGATCGACTTTTTCAAAGAGCCGGCGCCGCAGGACATCGACCGTTTCGTCTTCTTCCGTTGGATTCAACTGTGTTGCCTTACGCGCCACAACCTGCTCGGCCTCTTCAAACGCCTTCAGGGCGATCTGGTTTTCGGATTTGTAGGCGTCCTGAGACGACTTATCCTCGGCCTTGACGGCAAGAGTGAACACCAGCGCAACCCGAGGCGTCGCCGATACGGCCTTGATGAGGTCTTGAATGAATGCCGTGAATTGCTCGGCCCCCTTGGGGAAAACTCGCGCAATCTTGCGAAGGTAAACGGATATTTCATCGATAACGATCAGGGTCGGCTCACCACCGAACAGTTCGACGATTGTTGGGGCGCCAGGCGCGTCGTGCGATTCATCGCTCTTGCGAATGCGATCGAAACCCGCGCGCCCAGCCAGGCGATACGCCATCTCTCCCCAAATACTTCGTGCAAACAGGCCGGGTTCCAGTTGCAGACCATTCGCCGGGTCGGCATTCTCGCCATCGAGTGCAGCGACGCGAACTTTGCCCTTTGGCAATAACGCGGGATCGATGAACTCCTTGGCGTTGGCGACACCAGTGAGACCGCGAACGGCGTGAACGAGCGCGATCAGGCTGTGGGTCTTGCCGCCGCCGTATTGCGTGTCCAGGCGAATGACGGAATTCATTTCGCCACCCGTGCCGCTCAATCGTCGGCAGACGGTTTCGAGTAGGACACGAAGGCCACGGGTGGGATAAGTGTTGCGGAAGAAAATCGCCGGGTCGCTGTATTCCCGCACCTTGTTGGCGCCTTTGTCAGACACGACAGCGGCAAGGTCGGCCGCGAATTCCTCATCGCGCAACCGTCCAGAAATCACGTCCTCACGGGGCCGACAGAGATCGAATATCGTTTTCATCGATCCACACCTTCCCAAAAACGTCCCGGTTTGGCTCAATTCCGCTTTCGGAAATCAAACTGGGCCAGTTCAAGGCGCGGGGCGTGCAAACAAGGATAATCGTTCCGCAACGCGCAAGCCAGACGGCGGGCTGAGACTTTCTGAAACTGGCGGATTGGTGTAGAGCGCGGCGATGCAAACGTGACCCGAATCTGATAGGATTTGGGCCATGTATCCACTCGCGGCGATCAACTGGGACGCAAGCTACATCGCAAACAACGGCGTCGCCGGCGCGATAGCGATCGTGGGTGCGGCTCTGGCTATTGTCGCTGGGAAATCTGCCGGGCGAGCGATAGGGGGAGCAATTTCCAGAGTGGCAACGCCGCCTCGCCTGTTTTGGATCTCGACAATAGCCTCCGAGATTGCGTTCCCCTTATCAACTCTCTCGCTCGCTTTCGCCGTAGGTCTTCATGGCTATGGGCGGTGGAGTACGCTGTGTGTGTGGGGCTATTTTTGTTTTCAAATCGCTGTTCGATGCAAAATCATGCTCGACTACCGGCTCGCGGTTGCCGCAATCCAAATCACCGATGCCGTTGCCAAGGGAATCGTGGCCCACACCTCGCGCGCAAATCCGGGAGCGCCAGTTGAATACATTCTGCCGCCAGAAGTTGAAGAGCAGCGAAGGCGAATGTTGAGGTGGGCGAACTGGTTCCTCTTTTCCACGTTATTCTGGGTAGCCGTCGGCGGGTGGTTGGCAACGCCCTTTCGGTTGTGACAGTTGACACACTGCCGCAAGAAGCCCCTCTCGGGGCTTGCGAATCATGTTGGCGCTCGAATGGACTGCCGGACGCATCGCCCGTTCAGGTGAAGGTATCGCAAGGCAAACTCCTCGACGGCCTGCGGACTCGCGGCGCAACGTGCGCCGGCCAGGATTTTCTGCGCCCGTCTGGGCTGAACCGGCTTTTCATATACTTGGGGGTGCGGATAGCGCGGATTATCCGCGCCGAGGGCATCAGCGGCTCGGAGACGCGGAAAATAATCCGCCCAGCAATCCGCATTTATCCGCGCTGATGGTGCTTCTTTGCGGCTCGGACGTATCGGCACCATGTTTGCAAAGATGGGAAATCGGGGTCGCTACTCGCTTGCTTTGCTCGCAGATAGACCTTGGTGAGGGGAAGGCTGGCCTGTGACGCATCGGATTGGATTGCTTCCATGTATTGTGACCACGCTCTTTCGGCGGATGGAGGCAGGGGTTCTCGATCGAGTTTTGTCGTTGGCAATGGCACAGCGGAATGGTTTAGAGTCCACGCCTCCGCAGTGGCAATTAACTTGCTAACCGCCAATGCACTGGCCGCGCCGATAGGAGGTTCGGGATATTCATTCCCGGTTAGATCTCGATATGCCTTGTGCCACCGGATTCCAGTCACATTTTCTGCCAGAGCGGCGGGCGTTACACCAGCGGCGATCGCCTGTTCCGGGCATTCCGTTAGCAACACTGCAACCCGATCGTGATATAGCCGATATCTCCCGCGAAGTTCGACATTTTCATTGGTCTTCCTTTGCCATTCAAGCGAGGGTCGATTGACGACCATTGCAGTCTGCTCAGTTGGACTGTCCAATTGGGCAAGGCATTGTCGTAAGAATCTCAATTCTGAAATATATGCGGCAGGTGTGCCCACGAATTCTCCAGTTCCATCGGGCAGCCCCGACTGGCCTGTTGCAGCGGCGGGACTCGACGCTCGGTCGGAAGCCCTCTCTGTTGGTGCGGTTTCAGGTGTGGATAATTTGTGAATCAGATAGGCATTTGCCAACGCGGCCAAACGCCACACCTTATCGTCGATGTCTATCACCTTTGGATCGCCGAGCGGGAGTGCGGTAGCGATCTTTCTCAAATGCCGCCATGATGAAACGTCGATGCCGAGTCGCTCGGCCTCAGGCGTCAAATACATCATGTTGTAAAAAACGATGCCCCATTCATCTTTGGACGTGCTGCGCCTCCACGCGAGGTCTTCCAGCTTCGACAGGATCAAATGAAGTGACTTGGCCAATTCCAGGAAATTCATGCTTCACCGGCTCGGTCGGGCCACTCCGGGTAGTTAGTCCGGCTTCCCGATTGTGCAATTCTACCGATGGGGTGAACGTGCCGCCACGACTGGCAATTGGTGGAGAAGCGAACGCCGCGTCAGTAGCGTAAATGCGATGGGGATTTCATCCCCGGCCCAGCCTCGGCGCGGTATAATTCCCACCACTGACATTATGACCCACCTCTCCCGCAAGCTCAATCCCGCCCGCTTCCCCGGCATGTCGCCGCTGATGGCGGCAAACCGCCTGACCGACCCGCAACAATTGGGATCGAGATGCCAATGAATTGGATGGAGTGGTACAACTCGCTCGCAAAGCCTTCCTGGACGCCCACTCCGAGGACCATTGGGCTGATCTGGACGGTCCTTTATCCCATCATCTTGGTCGGCTTTGGTTTCGTCTTCATGCAGGCGTTCCGCTTCAAGATTGGCTGGATGTTTGCCTTCCCATTCGCCATCAATCTCGTCGCCAACATCCTGTTCATGCCGATCTTTTCGGGATTGAGGAACGTGCCACTGGCGGCAGTGGACATTCTGATTGTGTGGGCGACGATTATTTGCTGCGGCGTTGCCGTGTGGCCGCAGTATCGCTGGGTCGCAGTGGTCCAAGGACCGTATTTCGTCTGGGTGTCGATAGCGACTGTGCTGCAATTGTCGATCACGGCAATGAATTGGGGGCGGCGATGATCCCTCCTCGCGCCGGCACCGGGATTTGTCGGATCAATGCGTCCGCCCATTTCTCCTCCACCCAGTAATTCCAAAGCCGCCGCCAAATTGTAATCGACTTCACCAGCGTCCCCGGTACAATGCCCTCAGCATCAGGAACGGTCCGGCGGAAGTCGGACCTGCCAACCGGGCGGGAGTGCCACGGTGGCTTGGCCGAGGCTTGTGAGCTTCAGCCGATGTGCGAGCGGCGATTGACCGCTTGAACAATAACTCCACGCAGTTTGAGCCGCGTTTCCCGATGAGGACGCGGCTCTTTTCGTTGGTGTCCTGATTGCGCGATAGGAGATCAACGTCGTGGCAATTCCACAAGGTTTGGTAAAATGTCCCGTTTGCGGTGAATATCGCGGCAACGTCCGAGCAGGCGATCTGAACTGGGGCTTGTCCGTTGGGATTGATCCAGAGAAGAGGATCGGCGTCAGTTGTCTATGCACCGGCATCCTTTGCGGAAGGTGCGGGAAGAACAAAATCCACCGACCGTGCTCGAACTCGTATGAGGAAGATGGCAACTGCATCGGGCACTGGCCTTATTTCTCGGGGATGATGCCGTGCGCGGAGTGCAGGCGCAAAGCTGACAAGGGCTGATTCCGCCTGAGCGGATCGAGGACGCCGGGACGCTTGCGGGATTGGCGGCGATGTGGGATACGTCGTCCCACTGCCCCGCGCGTTATACTTTGCCACCCTGGCCCCAACAATATGACCACCCTCTCCCGCAAGCTCAATCCCGCCCGCTTCCCCGGCATGTCGCCGCTGATGGCGGCCATTGTGGGATTTGTGCTGGGCGAGTCGTTTACGACGCCGCGGATTGCAGAGATAGCGGTGAGTGAGGCGGAGGGGTTCGTTTACATACGGCAGGAAGGGGCGGTGGGGTTTGACGGGTTCCAGAGCCTTGAAGACCTGAGGCGGAATTGGAACAGGCTGCTCGATGTGGCCGGCCTTGACGCCGATGAGCGACGGGAAGCGGTGAGGCTGTTCAATGAGAAGGTGGAGAAGGTGTCGGGGACGGAGGTGTGAGGGGGTTCGATCCGCTGACAGGTGGCAGGTCGGGCCGACCCTGGGGAATCGCGCAGTCGAGCGGGCCGCCGCCATATTCGCCGATCTGTGGAGAAGCGAACGCTCCATCGGTAAACTAAGAGCGGCACCGATCAGCCTAAACATGAAGGTAAATCCACAGAGCTTTTTCAACTTCTGCGCGCACCACGCGCCGTTACTGCATGCGCTGGCGGAACACGGGGGAGAGCTTTCAGACGCCGAGGCGTTGCGTCTGATTCGACTGAATCCAAGTGCAGCCGAGGAATTGCCCGAAACGACATGGCGACGGTTGCGCGAGTTGCAGATTCTCGTTCCGACCGAACCGGGCGGTGCCCTGTTCTTCCTGGCTGATCCGGTGGCACGGTTGCTGACATATCTGTACAACGAGGCAAATCCAGCCACGCCGGAGATGATTCGCGGCTGCGTGCTGTCGCTGGAAACAACTGGCAAGCGTCTTGCCCGTGCACTCGACGAGGAAGATGTTCAACAGGTCAAGCTCGCCTTCGAGGACATAAGCCAGCCGTTGCGCCGTATCTACGCCGACTTGAACGAGACGCAGCGCGCAATTCTCGCCGAGGTTGCCCGGTTCAAGACCGAGCGTTCCCGTGTCTCGGTGCGCGAGAAATATCAGCGCATCGTCCACTGGATGGAGCGCTACGTCGAGCCGATGATCGAAGTTGTTCGTCCCGACGGGCAGTTGCGCGCCGCATTTGACGAAACCGAACGGTTGCTGCATCGGGCTCGCGAAGAGGCGCTATTCAACGACAATCTGGCACTCGTCCGCAACCTGCGTTTCCTGCGGCTGGTGGGCGGGCACGCTCTTCGGGTGTTCATGCAGTGCCGCAAGGAGATTCAACCGCTTTTCGAATCGTTGCGCCGTTCGAGTTTCATCGCCGAGGGTGCAGCCCGTGCCTTGGAGAAGTTGCAGACCGATGGGTTATCGAAGTGGGGCAATGAGTATCTTATCGGCTTGGCAGCTTTGCGATTCCAGAATGTGCCAAGCGACGCCGCAATTGCCCTGGCACTGCGACGTGTTGTCGATCACCCGCCGCAGCCGCCGCCCGTGGTCCAATTTTCGACGGAGAAAGACAATCCAACCGAATTGGTGCGTCTCATGTGGCTGGATTCATTGCCCGATCTCGTGCGCGGAGATTTGCCGTTGCAGGATCTGATGGCTTGGCTGGTCAGGAAATTTCCCGAGCGGGACACTTCCGATGTGCTCACCGGTTTCAGCGGCCTGTTGTTTCATCGCGACTTTCAGGCTGCCTTTGCCGACGCAACGCCACGCGCTTACCATACGCCCGACGGTGAGATCACAGCCTCACCCCTCACACTGGCTTCGGCATGAACCAATTACCCCATCTTGCGGAGATCTTCGACCGCCTGAAGCGGGGCTACCATCTCGGTCCCGACGACGAGCCGGAATTCAGCGCCTTGCAGGCGCGGTCAGACGACTATGCGGCTTATTTTGCGGCGCTGGGACTGACACTGGTGCGGCACGAACGGGAATTCTATTACTTCGAGCCGGATAACCCGGAAAACGTGCCCGACACGTTACCAAGGATCGCGGTCTTCTCGTACATCGTCATCGACCACGCTGCCAACCAAGGGCGACCCATCGAGGAATACATCTTCGGGCAGAACTTTCTGATGACGGCGCTGCCGCATTTTGCCCTCGACCGCTACGCAACCCTGCTTCGACAAGTGGACATGCACGAGATGAGCGACGTGAAGATACTGCTCAACCGCATGGAGCAAATCGGCTGGGTGAAATGGCTGGGGCCGGATGAATTCCGATTTCTCCGCCCGTTTCACCGGGTATTCTCCAAGTGCATCGAAATTGTGCAGGCGGCTAACAGTCAGGGGAACGCGGCTGGAGCCGCTAACGCCAGTCAGAACCCTCCCACGTCGTCGTCAGCGAAGGAATAGAGATGCCTACCGGTCCTCAACGACTCGTTCTTATCCGCTCTGGCCCCTACGAATACGCGGAGGTTGAACTGGCAAGCGGCACGCTGCAAATCGTCGGCCCCAACAACTCGGGCAAGACCACGCTCATCAACACCCTGCAATTCCTCTACATCGACGACCGGCGGTCCATGGACTTCGGCAACTTCAAACCGGAAGAGACGCACCAGTTTTACTTCCCCGACCAGTACAGCTACATGCTTTTTGAGTGCCTTGGGGCGACCGGGCAGTTCGTTTTCGGTTGGCGCGGTCAAAGTAAAACCAGCGGTGGCGACCCGGAGCGATTCTTTCATTCAGGCCCGTTTAGCGCGGCGGATTTTCTGGACGAGAAGAATCAGAATCGGGTTCGTGAACCACGCGACGTGAGCGCGCGACTCGGTGCGAGCAAGAACTACCGGGTTATCAGGACCGCACAGGAACAGAGAGAATTGCTGCTGCCCGCTGCCGGTGTCAACGGACGCGGGCTTGGGATCGTCGCTTTGCGTGACGGTGACAAGTATTACCAATTCCGCGAGACGCTCAAAGACCTTCTTTCGCTGAGTGCCATCACGCAGGAACAGATGCGAAACCGGCTCTTGATGCGTGCGGATATCGCCACCGACAAGGTGGCGATAGATGCCCGCGAGTTCCAGGACTATGACCTGCTTGAGCAACGGAAGAAGCGATTGAAGCGATTTAAGGACAATCAAAAGCTCGTCGAGAAGCTCGTTGGCAAATTTGATGAACGCGAGGTCGCACAAGGCGAACTTGTCTGGCGCTGGACGGATTTGCGCGCCAAGCGAGAGGTATTCGAGAAAGAACATCGAGAGACGCTGAAAGAACTCCGAGCGGAACGGTCGTCGCAAGAGGCGAACGTGAAGAAGATCGAAGCGGAACTGAAGGACCGGCGACAGGACGTGACGACGTTTTCAGAGCAGAAAGGCAGGCTGGCTGGGTTGCTGGAAAACGTCGAAGCCCAGGATAAGGAGTTCTCGGGCTTTCCGGAAGAATTGGAACGGGCTGCGCTGGGCAATCTCAAGGACCAGTTTCGCTTGCTCAAGACGCAGCTTGCCAACGCGGAGGGTGAGTCACGGGAGAAAGCCAAGCGAAATTTCGACAGATTCACCGGTCTCGTTATACAAAAGGAGCAGGCCATTGCGCGCTTTGATCGCCTGGCGATTACCGCGCTCCGCAAAGATTTCACGGACGACGAACTCAGCCAGTTGTTTCGGATCCTCAACCGTGAGTTGCTGGAGCTCCCGGTCGGCAAGGATGGCGTTGCAGTTTCGCGGCCGAAGGAGCTGCTGGGGGTATTGCGTGGTTTGCTGGAAAGCGCGCGAGACGGGATCTATCGCGACGCCAACGTGTCATTTCCCTTACCGAAGACCGGTGAGCCTTTGGTGGGGTTGGAGAACTTGGACGCCGCTCGCGAGCAATTGGCTGACCACAAAGCCACGCTTAAGCGGTGGACGGAAATGCTCGCCGCCATCGAGCAGCGCGAAAAGCTGGAGGCACAATGCAGAGCCTTGGATAGCGCAATTGAGGGCAAAGGAAAGCGTCTCTTCCAGTTTGGGGAATATCAGAAGGCGAAGACCAACGAACCACGACTGCGAGCCGAACTGAGGCAGATCCAGGGGAGTATCGACGCCGCGACGGACCGAATCGACAAACTCACCTCCGAGTATAAAGTCGCCGAGAAAGCCAAAGCGGACGCGGAGAATTCAATTCAGCAACAGGAAGAAGACCTGAACACGGTTTTGGGGGAGTTCGGCAAATGCACCTTCCCCGACTTCTCCACCAAGCCCCGTGTGGCGGAGGGCATTCCGGACGACTTCCGCGCCGCCATCGCGATTTTTCTCCGTCAGCAGGAGAGGCAGGGCGCGTTATGCGAAGAAATTGCCGACCTCCTGGTCCAGACCGAGCGATGGTTCGCCGATGAATTTCGGGGCGAAAACGAAATTGAGACGGTTCGGAATTTGCGAGATGAACTGGGGGCACTGGCAGATAAGGAAGATGCACTGTCGCGGGACTGGAACGCGCATTTGCAGGGGCTTAAAGCAACGTTCGATCTTGTCCTCAAAGACCTTGGACATGTCGCCAATGCCGCTTCGGAGATCAATCGGGCGTTCACCAAGGTCCAAGTTTCAAACCTCAAGGCGGTCAAACTCGATGTGGTTGAGCAAGGTGACCGGGTGAGTTGGATCAAGCGTCTCGCGGCATTCGACCCCGGCGGGCTATTCGATGCCGACCCGCAACTTGAATCCACCATCACAAATTTCCGTCGCCAGCTGGAGAATAATCCGGTGGTGAAGTTCGCCGACCTGTTCACGCTCCATTTCACAGTGACCCGCGCCAATGACCAGCGGCATACCTATCACGATCTCAGGCAGATCGAGTCCGATGGCACAACCATCACTATTAAGGTTTTGTTCAACCTGCTGCTGCTGAAGAACCAATTGAAAGGTGACGACTGTTCTGTGCCGTTCTTCCTCGATGAGATCCAGTCGCTCGATCCGGATAACCGCCAGGCCATCCTGCGCACCGCTCGACAGCTCGGTTTCATCGCCATTACCGCCGCGCCCCAGGCGGTCAGCGAAGTGGACGCGATCTACTTCCTCCAACCGCAAAACGGAAGGATCGTCCTGCGTCACAAACATCGGGCAACTGTCAAACGTACATACGCCCCAGTTGAGCCATGAAACTCCAAGCCCAAACTCGAACCCGGCTGCTCGCATTGATGGAACTCGGCGCGTTGCCTGAAAGTCAATGCGGCAAGGCGTTTCGAGAACTCCTCTCGCCGTTGCTGGACAGCAGAGTCCTCGACAGACAACGAAGCGGAGCAGGTATCCAGATCGTAGTGAAGAATGCCGCCGCCCTACGCGAATTCTGTCACCAACGCTTTCCCGAGGCAACTCTGCCGCCAGACGCCGGAAGCCGCGTAGTGAGCCTCAGCCGATTCCGTGATACCAAGGCGTTGGCAAACAACGAGAACGAGATCATTTCCCTTCGCGCCTGGCGGGACGATGCACTGCTCAAGAATGACAAGCCGGTCGCCGCTTTGGCTGCCACAACGGAGCATGGCGTTTTTTCATTTCTCTTGACCCCGCATTGCCCCTACGAATTGCGCGGTTCATGTGCACTGGTGGAAAGTCCGGCGGTCTTCATCGCTGCCGATCAACTAAACCTCGGTGTTGACCTGATGATTTACGGACATGGACGGATTTCGAGTCGCGCTGTTGATTGGCTGGCTGGCACAACTGACCCCGGCTTTAGTTTGCTGCATTTGCCGGATTACGATCCTGCCGGAATGTCAGAGTTTCAGCGGATTCGCGCACGGCTTGGCAAACGTGTTGATCTCTATTTACCCGCCGACCTGGAATCGCGCTTCGAAAAATTCTCAAACCGAGAATTGCTGGAGAAAGGAAACAGCCAAGCGATGCTCGCCCAACTTCGACGCTCCGATTTGCCGGCAGTCCATCGCGTCGTCGAGTTGATTGACCGCTACAACGCCGGATTGGAGCAGGAAGCGTTATTGGTGCGGTAAGCTAAATGCGAGGACGCTCTTGCTGCCGAGGACTCCCACACCCCTTCGATGATGAGCTGGGAAACGCTGTCCGGATGCCAGTATTGTTCTGGCACACTTGACATCAATGCCTCGTTCCTGCCCCAAAGGCCAAAGGAGTTCCGAATCCCAGCCCC
>Ga0181520_10002844_pt1 | contig 31428 bp, 23 predicted proteins | sample PEATcosm2014_Bin_29_FD_132451 | JGI IMG/M metagenome (GOLD analysis project Ga0181520, IMG submission 132451) | Peatland microbial communities from MTU Mesocosm Facility, Houghton, MI, USA - PEATcosm2014_Bin02_30_metaG | ecosystem: Environmental > Terrestrial > Soil > Wetlands > Peat | place...
AATATAGGCTGCCATATTTGTTTAGACACGTTAACGGCCGTCTCTCTCAACCATCCCGTCGCCAGTCCCCAATCATGTCCAATAAACTGTCCCTCAAAGAAATCTGTTGAAACGACCGGGCTATTGTCATAACGTCGCGGTGCGACGGCCAAAAAGATAACGTGCGGGCGGCGGATAGAGCATGAACATTCCCAGCGAGCGCCGATTCAACGCTTACAACGTAGGGGAAAATTTCTGTCGGTGGACCCGGCGTAGCCGCTGCGCGGCAACGCCGGGCTGGATGATTGCCAGCCCTCCGGGCGGGCCGGAGGGGCACGTCGCGGGCGGCGGGCGGGATTGATGACGTGGCAAAATCATGTAGCGCGGGCGTCCTCGCCTGCGAGTTTTGGCGGCGTCTCGCCGCCAGTTCCTTGGGCGGGACGTTACCTGGCACCGGGACGGTGCCAGCACTCGCAGCCGAGGACGGTCGCGCTACGTGGGAAGCCCGCCGTCCGTCACCCTCCATCCTTGGTTTTTACCCCGTCCATTCTCCGCCGTATTTCGTGAAAATTTTCATTCGTGTCACGCCACCCGTTCCCAGCGGGTCCTTCTGGCACCGCCTGCCGGGGTGCCGGTTGTGGGGACGAGCCGTCCCCACCCCAAATCGCTCCCTGGTCGCTCACAACCCCGGCTACTGGCTTCCAACCCTTCGGGTTGGCGGGACGCGATTCTCCATCCTCAATCCTCGATCTTCCATCCTCTGCTTTGCTTTGCCCTCCCCAACCGCCCCCGATATAATTTCTCAAAATGCACTGGCTTCTATCGCTCGATACCGCGCTGTTCCACTTCGTCAACAGCACGCTCGGGAACCCGTTCTTTGACTGGCTGATGCCCATTTTGAGCGGCAATGGCGTGCCGTGGCTCCTGGCCCTCGTCGTCGCCGTGCCGCTGGCGCTCCTCTTCGGTTCCGTCCGGCTGCGCCTGTGCGTCCTCCTCATGGTGCTGGTGGTGGCTTTGGGTGACCCGCTGGTCGTCGGCAACCTCAAAAGCTCCGTCGCACGGCCGCGCCCCTTTGTCACCCTCCCGGACGCGCGGCTGTTCGGCCAGGCCGGCAAAGGCTACGTCGCTCCCCTGCCCGACGGCTCGCTGCCACCCAACGCCAACCGCCACAGTTTTCCCTCCGCCCATTCGGCCAATTGGTTTGCCGTGGCCACCGTGGCCTTCTTATTTTATCGCCGCAGCGGCTGGTTCATGTTCCCCGTCGCGGCCGCCGTGGCCTTTTCCCGCGTCTATAACGGGGTCCATTACCCCGGCGACGTCGCCATCGGGGCGGTTCTCGGCGCCGGCTACGCCATCGCCCTCGTCGTGCTGGCGCAATCCCTGTGGAATCTCGTCGGCAAACGGGTCTTCCCCGTCTGGCACGCCCAATTGCCAAATTTGCTGAGGCCGGACGCTTCCCTGCCCCTGAACCGGAAAACAATGTTAGTAGAAAGAAGCTCGCCCTCACCCCGGCCCTCTCCCCCAGGGAGAGGGAAAAACGGTTTCCGCGTCTTGGCGATGGCACGCCGCTGGATTTGCGAGTGGTTGATGGGTTCAAGGCGCGAAATGGTTCGGGGAATTCTCCCCGCGCCTGAAACCGCCCCTCGCCAATCTGATACTGACTGGCTTCGTTTGGGCTACCTCGTCATTGTCCTGGCCCTGATTGGCCGCTGGATCTACCTCGCCAGCGGCCTGATTGGCCTGAGCGAGGACGAAGCGTATCAGTGGCTGTGGTCCAAGCATCTGGCCCTCTCCTACTACAGCAAGCCGGCCGGCATCGCCCTCATCCAATGGGCGGGCACCTCCCTGTTCGGCGATACCAACTTCGGCGTGCGCTTCTTTTCGCCCGTGTTCGCCGCCATCTTGAGCGTCCTGGTTCTGCGTTTCATGGCGCGCGAAGTGGGCGCCCGCGCCGCCTTTTGCCTCCTCTTGATCACTTTCGCCACACCATTGCTGGTGGTGGGTTCCATCCTGATGACGATTGATCCACCCCTGGTGCTCTGCTGGATGTGGGCCGTCGTCGCCGGCTGGCGCGCCGTGCAACCGGACGCCCGCACGCGGGACTGGCTCCTGGTCGGCCTGGCCATGGGCCTGGGCTTCCTCTGCAAATACACCGCCATGCTGCAAATCATTTGTTGGGCGATCTTCTTCGCCTTGCAGCCCGCGGCGCGGATTCAGCTCAAAAAAACCGGTCCCTGGCTGGCCCTCGCCCTGTTCGGCCTGTGCACCGTACCCGTGATCGTCTGGAACGCGCAACACGGCTGGATCACCGTCCACCATGTGGCGGGCGACGCCGGCCTGCACAGTGCCTGGCATCCCACCTTGGATTATTTCTTCGAGTTCACCGGCGCGGAGGCCGGGCTGCTCAATCCGGTCTTCTTCCTGGCGGCGCTTTGGGCCATCGTCGCCGTGTGGCCGCGCCGCAAGGAAAAGCCGCTCTGGTTCTTTCTCTGGTGCATGAGCGCGCCCGTGTTCCTCGGCCATTGGCTGTTCTCCTTCCACTCGCGCGTCCAGCCCAATTGGATCGCCGCCGCCGTGCCGCCCATGTTCTGCCTCTTGGTCGCGTACTGGAACAAAAGCAAATGGCGCGTAAAACCCTGGCTGGCCGCCGGGCTGGTCCTGGGCATCGCCGCCTCCGTGTTCATGTACAGCAGCGACTTGATCGGTCGCCTCGCCGCCAACCGCCTCCCGGGCGACCTCGATCCCACCCATCGCCTGCGCGGCTGGTCCGAGACCGCCATGGCCGTGGAAGCGGAACGCGCCCGGTTCGACCCGCACGCCTTCATCCTCGCGGACCACTACGGCACCACCGGCCTCTACTCGTTTTACTCGCCGCCGGCCCGCGCCGCCGCCCGCACCGCGCCGCCGCTCGTCTATTGCCTGGACTCCGACACCCCCATCAACCAGTTCCCCTTCTGGGACGAATACCATTACCGCGCCCATCGCCACGGCGATAACGCGCTGTTCGTGTTGCGCCTCGATCCTTACAAGCCGAAATCGGGCTGGCTCTGCGACTGGCTGCAAGGCCGGCCCGTGCCGTTCCGTGACCCGCCGCCCCCGCCGGCGGTGCCCCCGCGCGTGGCGGCGGAGTTCGAATCCGTCACCAACCTCGGCGTCCGCGAAATCAAGCTGCGCGACGGCCGCGTCTTCCAGCGCGTGGCCCTCTTTGGCTGCTACCGCCTTAAATGATCCAGCCTGCCGCCAGTGAGATTCTCCTGCCCGTGACGGATTACAATCTGGCCGCCACCCTCGACTCCGGCCAGGTGTTCCGCTGGCAGCCGGTGGGTGATTCCTGGCAGGGCGTTGTCGGCCCCCATTGCCTCCGTCTCACCGCCACGCCCGCCGGCATCCGCGCCCAGACCGCCGCCCCCGTCGCAAACTGGGACTGGCTCCGGCGGTTTCTCCAGTCGGACCTTGACCTTGCCGCGGTGCTGCGGGCGTTTCCCGACGATGAACCCATGCGCCGCGCCGTGGCCGCCTGTCCCGGCCTGCGCTTGCTGCGGCAGAACCCGTGGGAATGCCTGGCCTCCTTCATCCTGTCCTCCACCAAACAAATCGTCCAAATCCGGCAGATCGTGGCGAACCTCTGCGCGCGGTTTGGCGATCCGTGCGTGGGCGCCCGGGGTGGCGACGGCCCGTCGCCACAACTCCGCGCTTTCCCGACCCCCCAACAAATTGCCGCCGCCTCCGAAGCCGACTTGCGGGCCTGCAAAATGGGCTTCCGAGCCCCCAGCCTGCTCGCCGCCGCCCGCCAAATCGCCGATGGCAGCTTCGACCTCGAACGCATCCGCGCCCTGGACTACACCGCCGCCCGGGCCGAACTCATGCAACTCCGTGGCGTCGGCGGCAAAATCGCCGATTGCGTGCTCCTCTTCGCCTACGGTTTCGATGGTGCCTTTCCCGTGGACGTGTGGATCGAGCGCGCGTTGCAGGAACTCTATTTTCCCCGCCGCCGCGCCAGCGAAAAGCGCCTCCGGAAATTTGCCGCCACGCATTTCGGCCCCCACGCCGGCTACGCCCAGCAATATCTGTTTCACTACATGCGCACCCGCAATGGCGCGCCGGACGGTCGCAGCAAAAAGAGCCGGAACTTGCGTTCCGGCTCTTCGAAGTAACGGATAATTTAGGTGCGCGCGGCCGGCTTCTTCGCGGCCTGATCCAGGATCGTGGTGAGCACGCTGTTGGGCACCTGCGAGAAAGTCAGCGGCTCCATCGAATACGATGCGCGGCCCTTGGAAAGCGAGCGGATCGCCGTCGCGTAGCCGAACATTTCCGCCAGCGGCACGTTCGCGTTCAGCACCGTCTGGCCGTTCTTGGCCTCGATGCTCACAATGGTGCCGCGCCGGCGGTTGATGTCGCCCAAGAGATCGCCCTGGTATTCGTCGGGCGTCGTGCATTCCACTTTCATGAGCGGTTCGAGCAGAATCGGACCGGCCTTTTTGAAGGCGTCCTTCAAGGCGAAAATGCCGGCCATCCGGAAGGCCAGTTCGTTCGAGTCCACTTCATGGAACGATCCGTCCACGATTTCCACCTTGATGTCAATCACCTGGTAGCCGCAATAGACGCCGCCTTTGATGGCTTCTTCCACGCCGGCAATGACCGCGGGAATGTATTCCTTCGGAATCGTGCCGCCGACGATTTCATCAACGATTTCCACGCCCTTGCCCTTTTCGTTGGGCGCGACCGTGATGCAGGCGTGGCCGTACTGGCCCTTGCCGCCGGATTGGCGGATGAACTTGCCTTCGCCTTCGGCTTTTTTGGTGATCGTTTCGCGATAGGCGATCTGCGGGGCGCCGGTGTTGGCCTCCACCTTGAATTCGCGCTTGAGCCGGTCAATGATGATTTCCAGATGCAACTCACCCATGCCCGCGATGATGAGCTGGCCGGTTTCCTCGTTGGTGAAGCAGCGGAACGTCGGGTCCTCTTCAGCCAGGCGCTGCAGGCCTTCGGACAATTTGTCGCGGTCCTGCTTGGTCTTCGGTTCGTCCGCCATGCTGATGACCGGCTCCGGGAAGGTTGGCGGTTCGAGGGTCACGTCGAAGTCCTCGTCGCACAACGTGTCCCCGGTGGTGATGTTGCGGAGCCCCACCAGGGCGGCAATGTCGCCGGCAAACACCTCGTTGATGTCCTTGCGCTCGCTGCCTTGAATGATCATCAGGCGGCTGACGCGGTCGCGTCTGCGCGTGCGCGGATTGTAAATCACGTCGCCTTTTTTCAGGTGGCCGGAATAAACGCGGAAAAACACCAGCTTGCCGGCGTACGTATCGGTCCAGAGCTTGAAGGCCAGCGAACAAAACTTGGCGCTGTCATTCGTCTCGACGGCCACCTTGTTGTCGGTGCCGGGTTCGATGCCTTCGGCGGGGGGAACGTCCAGCGGGCTGGGCAGATAATCCACCACCGCGTCCACCAGCATCTGCACGCCCTTCTTTTTGAAAGCGGACCCGCAGAGCACGGGAACCAGCTCGATTTTGCAGGTGAGGCGGCGGATGGCCGCCTTCAGGGCCTTGGCATCCACGGGCTTCTCCTCCAGCACCAGTTCCGCAATCGCGTCGTCCTTGTTCGAAACGGCGTCAATCAGCTCGGCCAGCGCCGCCTTGGCGCGCTCCCGGTGTTCCTCCGGGATTTCCCGAACCTCATAGTTCAAGCCTTCGTTCGCCACGTCGCCCTCGCCGAACCAGAAGCATTTCTGGTTCACCACATCAATCAGGCCCGCAAACTTGTCCTCCGCGCCGATCGGCAAATACACCGGAAAGGCATAGGCCTTCAGCTTGTTGCGCATGTCCGCCAGGGCGTTTTCAAAATTCGCGCCGGTGCGGTCCATCTTGTTGACGAACGCAATGCGCGGAACGTGATACTTGGTCGCCTGGCGCCAGACCGTTTCCGACTGCGGCTGCACGCCGGCGACGCCGCAAAACACCGCCACCGCGCCGTCCAGCACGCGCATCGAGCGCTCCACTTCCGCCGTGAAGTCCACGTGGCCGGGAGTGTCAATGATGTTGATGCGGTGCGGCACCCCTTGGAACGCCTTGTAAATCTCCGCCTCGCCCGCCTTGGTCGTCTTCTGGGTCCAGAAGCACGTCACCGCCGCGGAAGTGATCGTGATGCCGCGCTCCCGCTCCTGCTCCATCCAGTCGGTCACCGTGTTGCCGTCGTCCACGTCGCCGATCTTGTGGATCAGGCCCGTGTAAAAAAGGATGCGTTCCGTGGTCGTCGTCTTGCCGGCGTCAATGTGCGCGGCAATGCCGATGTTGCGGGTGCGTTCGAGAGTGTACTCGCGGTTGGGCGAATTAACAGATTTGGCTTCAGCGCTCATAGTTTCAAAATTGTAACGTGTTCAACTCGGGTAACAAAAAACGCCCCGGCGATGTCCGTCGGGGCGCAAGTGGAAAGCCTGTCACCAACGGAAGTGCGCAAACGCCTTATTGGCTTGCGCCATCTTGTGAACTTCGTCACGTTTGCGGATGGCATTGCCCTGACCCTGGTACGCTTCCAGGATCTCCGCGGCCAGCGCGGCCGTCATCGGCTGCCCTTTCCGGTTGTCGGCATATTCAACGATCCAGCGCAGCGCCAGCGCGTTCTGGCGGTCGGCCGGAATCTCCAGCGGCACTTGGTACGTGGCGCCGCCCACGCGGCGCGCCTTCGTCTCAATGCGCGGCTTGGCATTGTCCACCGCGCGCTGCAGGATCTCAATGGGGTTGCTCGCCGGATTCTTCTCGGAAATCGTGTCAAACGCACCATAGACGATGCGCTGGGCGACACTTTTCTTGCCGGATATCATGACGGTGTTCACGAGGCGGCTCACCAGCGTGTTCTGGTATTTGCCATCCTTGGCCAATGGCCGTTTGGTTGCTTGACGTCTGCGGGACATGATCTTTTATACGTTAAATTACTTGGCAGCGGGGGCGGCAGCGGGTTTGGCGACCTTCGCGGCCTTGGGTCTCTTCACACCATATTTCGAGCGGCTCACCCGGCGCTTCTCCACCCCGGCCGCGTCCAGCGTGCCGCGCACAATGTGGTAACGCACACCAGGCAAATCCTTCACACGACCACCGCGCACCAGCACGATCGAGTGCTCCTGCAAGTTGTGCCCCTCGTCCGGTATGTAGGCAATCACCTCATAGCCGTTCGTCAGGCGCACCTTCGCCACCTTGCGCATGGCCGAGTTCGGCTTCTTCGGCGTGCGCGTCATCACCTGGATGCACACCCCGCGCCGAAACGGCGAATTCTCCAAGGCTGGCGACTTGGACTTGTACTTGACTTTATTGCGGCCCTTGCGGACCAGTTGATTAATTGTCGGCATTTTGCTTTAAAAATCGCGATAAATTCGGCCATTTTCTATCTGGACGAAACGGAACGATGAAAGTAACGGAATCCCCGATACCTTGCAACATCTTTTTCAGCCCTTTCCACCATGACTTGTATAACCTTTTGTTTCCAGCCCATTTACGTTGGCGTCACGGCGGCGGAGGTGGCCCGCCTTGATAAAAAAGCCGGGATTTCTCAACCCCGGCTTTCGCAATCTTGGCCCCATCAACCCAACAGCGGGTTTTCGGCGACCGCCGGGACCGGCTCCGCCACGGGCTCTTCCTCCGGCAATTCCACCAGCGGTTTGAGCGACGCCCGGCGGTGCAGGTCAAAACCGGTGCCCGCCGGAATGATGTGGCCCATGATGACGTTTTCCTTGAAGCCCCGGAGATTGTCAATCTTGGACCGGGTGGCCGCTTCCGTGAGCACGCGCGTCGTGTCTTGGAAACTCGCCGCACTGAGGAAACTGTCGGTTTCCAGCGAAGCCTTGGTGATGCCCAGCAGCACCGGCGACGCTTCGGCCGGTTTGCCGCCCTTCTTCTCCACGGCCTCGTTTTCAGCTTCAAACTCCAGCTTGTCCACCTGCTCGCCCCACAGGAACGGCGTATCCCCGGCCTCCGTGATGCGCACCTTCCGCAGCATTTGGCGGACAATGATTTCAATGTGCTTGTCGTTAATCGTCACACCTTGGAGGCGATACACTTCCTGCACTTCGCTCACCAAGTGTTCCTGCAATTCCTGGGCGCCGCAAACTTCCAGAATTTCGTGCGGGTCCATCGGTCCTTCCGTGAGCTGCTGGCCCTTCTTCACCATGTCGCCCTTGAACACAATGACATGCTTGCCAATCGGGATCAGGTGCTCCTCGGTGATCTGCGTCTGGGGATCGGTAATCAGCACGCAACGCTTGCCGCGGACGCTGGGTCCGAAATCCACCAGACCGTCAATCTTGGAGATTTCCGACGCGTCCTTGGGCCGCCGCGCCTCAAACAACTCGGCCACCCGCGGCAGACCGCCCGTGATGTCGCGCGTCTTCGCCTGCTTGCGCGGCGTCTTGGCAATCAGCGTGCCTGGCACAATCTTGTCGCCCTCGGCCACCACAATGTGGGCCGCCGAAGGAATGGGATAGTTCGCCACGACGTCACCCTTCTCGTCGGACATGATGATCTGCGGACGCAAATCTTCCTTGTGGTCAATCACGACCATGGACTCTTCCCCGGTGGCGTCGTCCACTTCCTGCTTCATGGTGACGCCCTCGATGATGTCCTGGAACTTCACCTTGCCGGCCTTCTCGGAGAGAATCGGCACGTTGTGCGGGTCCCATTGGACAAACGTATCGCCCTTCTTGAGCTTGCCGCCGTCCTTCACGGAAATGACCGCACCGATGACTATGGTGTGCGTTTCCAGTTCGCGGCCGTCGTCGCCCAGAATGGAGATCGAGCCGTTCTTGTTCAGCACAATGTGGTTGCCGTCTTCCAGTTCCACCGAACGCAGTTCGTTGTACTTGACGGTGCCATCGTGCTTGCACTTGATCTGCGGCTGTTTGAACACGCCCGCGGCCACGCCACCCGTGTGGAACGTGCGCATCGTGAGCTGGGTGCCGGGTTCGCCAATGGACTGGGCGGCGATGATGCCCACCGCTTCGCCCAATTTCACCTGCGAGCCGGTCGCCAGATTCCGCCCATAGCAGTGCTGGCAAATGCCGTGCTTGCTCTCACACGTGAGCACCGAACGGATGCGCACGCGCTCAACCCCGGCGGCGTCCACGGCGCGCGCCTTCACCTCGTCAATCTCCTCGTTGGAATGCAGGAGGAGATCCTTCGGGCTCGTGGGATTCGGAATATCGTCGCACGAATACCGGCCGATCAGACGATCGGAGATCTTCACGACTTCGTCTTCACCTTCAAACACCGCGGACACCCAGATGCCGTTGGTGGTGCCGCAATCGGTTTCCTGGATGATGACATCCTGGGAGACGTCCACGAGTTTGCGGGTCATGTAGCCGGAGTCGGCCGTCTTGAGGGCCGTATCGGCCAACCCCTTGCGGGCGCCGTGCGTGGAAATGAAATATTCCAGCACCGACAGGCCTTCGCGGAAGTTCGCCAAAATCGGCTTCTCGATGATTTCGCCGCTGGGCTTGGCCATCAGGCCGCGCAAACCGGCGAGCTGGCGCACCTGCTGCTTGTTGCCGCGCGCGCCGGAATCCACCATCAGGTAAACCGGGTTGTATTCCTTTTTGCCCTGGTTTTGTTCGAGCGTCTTGAACATCACGCCGGAAATCTGGTCCGTGCAATGCGTCCAAATATCCACGACCTTGTTGTAGCGCTCGCCCGAGGTGATGATGCCCTTGCGATATTGCTTTTCCACCTCGCGGATCTGCTTCTGCGCGTTGTCAATCTGTTCGTCGCGCTCCTTGGGCACGATCATGTCGTCAATCCCGATGGACACCCCGGACTTCGTGGCCTCGCGGAAACCGATTTCCTTCAACCGGTCGAGCGCGGCCACGGTCTTGTCGTGACCGGCGTTCTTGTAGCACTTCCAAATGAGGTCGCCCAAGTCGGATTTCTTCACCGGCTTGTTGTGGAATCCCAGTTCGGACGGCCAGATCTCGCTGAAGAGCACCCGGCCAACCGTGGTCTCAATCACCTTCTTGTCCGCCACGCCAAAGACCGTCTTCTTCCCGTAGTCGGGATTCGCCAGCCGAATGCGGTCGTGCGTCTTGAGGGCCTCGTCACTGTAGGCAAAAATGGCCTCTTCCTTGGAGCAAAACAACGGCAGCTCAGTCACGTTGGCCGGCATCGGCTTGCGCGGTTCGGCCGTCACATAGTAACAGCCCAGGGTGATGTCCTGCGTCGGCGTGATAATCGGCTTGCCGGACGAAGGCGAAAAGATGTTGTTGGTGGCCATCATCAGCAGCCGGGCTTCCAGTTGCGCCTCCACCGAGAGCGGCACGTGGACGGCCATCTGGTCGCCATCGAAGTCCGCGTTGTAAGCCGTGCAGACCAGCGGGTGAATGCGAATCGCTTCGCCCTCGATCAACTGCGGCTCGAATGCCTGCACCGACAGGCGGTGCAGCGTCGGCGCGCGGTTGAGCAGCACCGGATGTCCCTTGGTCACCTCTTCCAGCACGTCCCAGACTTCCTTGGTCTGGCGCTCAATCATCTTCTTGGCGCTGCGCACCGTGTGCACATAGCCGAGCTCTTTCAAGCGGCGGATGATGAACGGCTCGAATAACACCAACGCCATCTTCTTCGGCAAACCGCACTGGTTCAACTTCAACTCGGGTCCGATCACAATGACCGAGCGGCCCGAATAATCCACGCGCTTGCCGAGCAGGTTCTGGCGGAAACGGCCGCCCTTGCCCTTCAGCATGTCGCTCAAGGATTTCAACGAACGGTTGCCCGCCCCGGTGACCGGACGACCATGACGGCCGTTGTCGAACAGGGCGTCCACCGCTTCCTGCAACATCCGCTTTTCGTTGCGGAAGATCACTTCCGGCGTCTTCAACTGCAACAGCGTCCGGAGACGGTTGTTGCGGTTAATCACGCGGCGATAAAGATCGTTCAAGTCGGACGTCGCAAAACGCCCGCCTTCCAGCGGAACCAACGGACGCAGGTCCGGCGGGATCACCGGCAGCACCGTGAGAATCATCCATTCCGGACGGCTCTTCGATATCGCCAATCCTTGCAGAAGCTTGATGCGCTTCGCCAGCTTCTTGCGGATCTGCTTGCTCTTGGTTTCGGTCATGGCCACGGCCAGTTCCTCGGCCTGCTTCGTCAGGTCCACCCGGGTCAGCGCTTCCCGCACGGCCTCGGCGCCCATCTTCGCGGTGAACGCCTCGGCGCCGTAGGTTTCCACGGCTTCCCGATATTCCACTTCCGTCAACAGTTGGTGCGGCTTCAACGGCGTCGTGCCGGGATCAATCACCAGGTAATCCTCGTAATAAATCACGCGTTCCAAATGGCGCGCCGTCATGTCCAAGGCCAGGCCAATGCGCGAGGGCATGCACTTGAAAAACCAGATGTGGCACGTGGGCACCGCCAGCTCGATGTGCCCCATCCGCTCGCGGCGAACGCGCGACAGCGTCACTTCCACGCCGCAACGGTCGCACACGATGCCGCGATGCTTGATCCGCTTGTACTTCCCGCAGGAACATTCCCAGTCCTTCACTGGACCGAAAATGCGCTCACAGAACAAACCGCCCTTTTCGGGCTTGAACGTGCGGTAATTGATCGTTTCCGGATTCTTGACCTCGCCCTTGCTCCAGGAACGGATGACCTCGGGCGACGCGAGCGTGATGCCCACGTAATCAACCTGGTTGACCTTGTCGAGGCCGAGCAACTCACGGGCGTTTTCTTTGGAATTAGTCATAATTTTCTTTCAGCAAGCTTCTGCTTACGCCGCCGCCAGCGTGGCGGCCGCGGCCTGCGCCGCGTTCTCCTCTGTCGCATGTTCAATGGGGTTCGTGTAGCCCACTTTCACGTCCAAGCCCAGGGATTGCATCTCCTTGACCAGCACGTTGAACGATTCGGGAATACCCGCTTCCAGGGCGTTGTCGCCCTTGACAATGCTCTCGTAAATGCGCGTGCGGCCCTGGACGTCGTCCGACTTCACGGTCAGGAGTTCCTGCAACGTGTAGGCGGCACCGTACGCCTCCATGGCCCACACTTCCATTTCGCCGAAGCGCTGGCCGCCGTACTGCGCCTTGCCCCCCAGCGGTTGCTGGGTCACCAGCGAATACGGGCCCACGGCCCGGGCATGAATCTTGTCGGCCACCAAATGGCCCAGCTTCATCATGTAGATGTAGCCCACCACGATCTCCTGGTCGAACTGGTTGCCCGTGCGCCCATCATACAGGTGCGTCTTGGCATGCTCGGGCAGCCCGGCCTGCTTCAAATACGCCCGGATGTCCTTCTCCTTGATGCCGTCAAACACCGGCGTCGCAAACTTGAGCCCGAGCAATTTCGCCGCCCAGCCCAGATGCGTCTCCAAGACCTGGCCCACATTCATACGGCTCGGCACACCCAGCGGATTCAATACGATTTCCACCGGCGTCCCGTCCGCCAGAAACGGCATGTCTTCTTCCTTCACGATCTTCGCCACCACGCCCTTGTTGCCGTGACGGCCGGCCATCTTGTCACCCACCGACAGCTTCCGTTTCGAGGCGATGTAAACCTTCACCGACTTGACGATGCCCGCTTCCACGCCTTCACCCGCCTCGGCGCGCTCCATCTCTTCGTCGTATTGCATCTGCAAGTCGTCGAATTTCTTCCGGAACTGGCCGATGATTTCATTGATCTTGTTGCGGATGGGCGAGGGATCAATCTCAATGCGGTCATACACCATCGCCAGCTTCCGCAGCAGCGTCTTGGTGATCTTCCGGTTGGCCGGAATGATGATCTCCCCGGTCTCGCTGTTCACCACGTCGAGCGGAATCTTTTCGCCGAGCAGTATGTTGCTCAACGCCTCCGTCAACTGGTCCTGCAGCTCGTTGGTCTTCTTCTTGTGATCTTCGTCAATCTGCTTGGCATGCCGCTTTTCCTCGGTGGAAACCGACTTGCTCACGCGGTCGGCGTCCTTCTTGGCGGACACCTTCACGTCCATCACAATGCCATAGGTCCCGGACGGCACCTTGAGGGAAGTGTCTTTCACATCCGCCGCCTTTTCCCCGAAGATGGCGCGCAACAGCCGCTCCTCCGGCGCCAGTTCGGTCTCCGATTTCGGCGTGATTTTGCCCACCAGAATATCGCCCGGCTTCACTTCGGCGCCGATGCGGATCACCCCGTCGGTGCCGAGGTTCTTCAACGCCTCGTCGCCCAGGTTCGGAATGTCCCGGGTGATTTCCTCCGGCCCGAGCTTGGTGTCGCGGGCCGCCACTTCAAATTCATCAATGTGAATGGATGTGAAGATGTCTTCCTTGACAATCTTCTCGCTGATGAGGATGGCATCCTCGAAGTTGTAGCCGTTCCACGGCATGAACGCCACCAGCACGTTGCGGCCGAGCGCCAGCTCGCCGTTCTGCGTGCACGGACCATCGGCAATGACCTGCCCTTTTTTGACGTGCTCACCCTTGTTCACCAGAATCTTCTGGTTGATGCACGTGGCCGCGTTCGACCGCATGAATTTCCGCACCGGGTAAACGTAAATGCCGTTGGCCGGATCATTCTTGATCTTCTTTTTGCCCTCGGGCAACTGGCCGTTTTCGGTGATGATGATCTGGTTGCCGTTGACAGACGCCACCTTGCCGGTTTCGTCGGCCCACAAGATGGCCCGCGAATCGCGAGCCACCCGGTCTTCCAAACCCGTGGCCACCAGCGGCGCCTCGGTTACCAACAGCGGCACCGCCTGGCGTTGCATGTTGGATCCCATCAGCGCGCGATTCGCATCGTCGTGTTCCAGAAACGGAATGAGCGACGCCGCAATCGAAACCAGCTGCTTGGGCGAAATGTCCATGTAATGCACCGCCGCCGGCTCCGCATCAATGAACTCGCCGCGCTGGCGGCACACCACGCGGTCCGTGGTGAAATTCCCCTTTTCGTCCATGACCGAGTTGGCCTGCGCCACAATGTATTGTTCTTCCCGGTCCGCGGTCAGATACTCGACCTTCTCCGAGACCCGGCCGTTTTCCACCTTGCGATACGGCGTCTCCAAAAAGCCAAATTCGTTGATGCGCGCAAACGTGGCCAGCGACGCAATCAGACCGATGTTCGGACCTTCGGGCGTTTCAATCGGGCAAATCCGGCCGTAGTGGGACGGATGCACGTCGCGTACTTCAAATCCGGCGCGATCGCGCGAAAGACCCCCCGGTCCCAGGGCCGACAGGCGGCGCTTGTGGGTCAATTCGGCCAGTGGATTGATCTGGTCCATGAACTGCGACAACTGGCTGCGGCCAAAGAAATCCCGGATCACGGCCGAGAGGGCCTTCGGGTTGATCAGCTTCTGCGGCGTCATCTGCTCCACCGTCTGGTCAAACAGCGTCATGCGCTCCTTCACCAGGCGCTCCGTGCGCGACAGGCCCACGCGGCATTGGTTGGACAGCAATTCGCCCACCGTGCGGATGCGGCGGCTGCCCAGATGGTCAATGTCGTCCAGCGAGCCTTCGCCCTTCTTCAGCTTCAGCAAATACTTCGTCGCCGTGACCAAATCCTCCTTGGTCAATATGCGGCTGTCCCCCTTGAGCCCGAGTTTCTGGTTGATCTTATAACGCCCCACGCGGCCCAGATCATACCGCTTTTCGTCAAAGAAAAGCCGCTTGATCAGCGCCCGGGAATTGGCCGCCGTCGGCGGGTCGCCCGGACGCAGGCGGCGGTAAATGTCTTTCAAGGCCTCTTCCTCGTTCTTCGCGGGGTCTTTCTTGAGACACTTGATCATGTTGCCTTGGTCCACCGACGTGTCCACCACCTTGATCTTGCCAATGCCCAGTTCGGCAATCTGCTTGATCGTGGCCTTGGACAACGGCTCAAAAGCGCGCGCCACCACCAGCCCCTTTTCCGGGTCCAGCGCGTCCTCCACCAGCACGAAGTTCTGCAAATCCTCGATCTTCTCCGCCTCCTTCACGGACATGTCATCAATGCGGTAGAACAGCTTCAAAATCTCCTCGTCCGTGCCGCGCGTCAGCCCGCCATTGTCTTTCGCTTTGCTGCCCTTGTCCTTGTCCTTGTCCTTGTCGTCGTGGTCGAGAAACGACAGGGCCCGGAAAAACGTCGTCGTCAAAAACTTCCGGCGGCGCTTTTTGCGGTCGAGATAAACATACAGCAGGTCGCTCGTATCAAACATGGCCTCATACCACGACCCGCGGTCGGGAATCACGCGGAACGAAAACAGCTCCTTGCCGTTCGGGTGCTGCGTCTTTTCAAACGCAATGCCCGGCGAGCGATGCAACTGGGACACCACCACGCGTTCGGCCCCATTGATCACAAACGTGCCCTGCGGCGTCATCAGCGGAAGTTCGCCCATGAACACCTTCTCTTCCTTGCCGCCCTTGTTCTCCTCCTTGAGGATGAACGTGACGTAGAGCGGAGCCCCGTACGTCGTGCCTTCCCGCAGGCAATCCAGCCAGTCCACCTTGGGCTCGCCGATCTCGTAGCAGTCATAATCAAGCACGACCTTGCCGTCGTAGCTCTCGATGGGAAAAACTTCCCGAAACACGGATTCCAGACCGATGTGCTTCAGGCGCTTGCCCGAGGGCACTTCCGCCTGCAAGAACTCCGCGTAGGAGTTTGTCTGCAACTCGATCATGTTCGGCGGGGCGATGATTTCCTTGATTTTGCCGAAATTGATACGTTCTGTGGCTCGCGATGGCATTTGATTTCTTCTCTTTCTCGTCCCCGCCCCACCTTCACTTTGAAGCCGAGGGCAACGCAGGAACGAATTCTTTTATGTTTAACGACACAAGGCAAGCCCGCCGTGTTCAACAGCCAGCTTGCCCAACCCGCATTCTACTCTTCTACCAATCTGCAAATTGTCAATTTTTGCCTCCCCTTTCGCGGGGGTAAAATGGGGCGGTGGCAATGCGCCACCGCCCCCAAACCGGAACAAATTACTTCACTTCCACTTTGGCGCCAGCCTCTTCCAGGCGCTTCTTGGCGTGCTCGGTGTCCGCCTTGTTGGCACCTTCCAACAACGGCTTCGGAGCGCCTTCCACCAGGGCCTTGGCTTCCGCCAGACCCAGGCCGGACCGCACTTCGCGCACCGCCTTGATGACGGATATCTTCTTGTCCGCCGGAACGGACACCAAGATCACGTCAAACGTGTCTTTGGCCGCCGCCGCGGGAGCCGCCGCGCCGCCAGCCGGGGCCGCCGCCGCCACTGCCACCGGCGCAGCCGCGGAAACACCCCACTTGGTCTCCAGTTGTTTCACCAAGTCGGCGGCTTCAATAACCGTCAACTTGCTCAATTCCTCCACAATATTAGCGATCTCTGCCATAGTATTCTCTCTTTCGTCTCGTCGTCCGCCGTCCGCCGCAGGCATCCGCACCCCGGCAATCCCAGCGGTTTTTAAGTTCGTTCGAACCGACGATTTACGTTGTTATTTGTTGTTTGTTTGCTCCCGGCTTGAAATGTGCATCTCAAACCGAAATTGTCATCCGGCTTTTTCCGCCTTGGCCTTGATCACCTGCGCCAACTGCGTCGCCGGCGTATTGATCAACCTCACCAGCTTCGTCGCCGGCGCGTTGAACAACCCCAGCAGCTTGCCCCGCAACACATCCAGACTGGGCAAATCCGCCAGCGTCAGGATGGACGCCGGCTCCAGCCGCTGGTTGTTCAGGTAGCCAAACTTCACCTTCAGCTTGTCAAACTCCGCGGCAAAGTTCTTCACCGCCTTGGCGGCCGCCGAAATGTCCTTCTTCCCCGTCACCACCGCCAGCTGTCCGCCCAGGCTGCCGTTTAAATCGTTGATGCCCGCTTCCTTTACGGCCACGCTAAATACGGTGTTCTTGACGATGTGAATTTCGGCGCCCGCCTCGGCCAGGCGCTTGCGCAACTCCGTCAGGTGCGCCACCTTCAGGCCTTGATAGCCCACCACCAGAAAAAACGGCGAGGCGTTCAGCCGCGCAACGTATTCGCCCGTCAACAGTTTCTTTTCAGCACGCATGATTCAAATCCTTTTTAATTGGTTGCAAATTCGCGGACATCCACGCGAACCGGCGGACTCATCGTCGCCGAAAGCGTGCAGGAATGGATATAGACGCCCTTGATGCTGTTGGGGCGGGCCTTCACCACGGCCTCAATCACGGCCCGGGCGTTTTCCTCGATCTCTTCCGCCTTGAACGAGGCCTTGCCCACGATCACGTGCACGTTCGCAGCCTTGTCCACCTTGAACTCCACGCGGCCGGCTTTCACTTCCCGCACCGCCTTGGCCGTGTCGGCCGTCACCGTGCCGGTCTTCGGATTGGGCATCAAGCCCCGCGGCCCCAGCACCTTGCCGAGTTTGCGCACATCCACCATCGCTTCCGGCGTGGCCACCGCCACATCGAAATCGGCCCACCCGGCCTGGCATTTGGCGATCATGTCCTCAAAACCAACGTTCTCCGCGCCCGCCGCCTTGGCGGCATCCGCCGCCGCGCCTTTGGCAAAGACCAGCACGCGCACCACCTTGCCACTGCCGTGCGGCAGCGGCACCGTGCCGCGCACCATCTGGTCCGACTGCTTCGGATCCACCCCCAGGCGGAACGCCAGGTCAATGGTCTCGTTAAATTTTGCTTTCGGGAACTTGGCGAGCACGCCAACGGCTTCCTTCAGCGGATAGCTCTTCTTGCCATCCACCACTTCCAGGGCCTTCTTGTATCTTTTGCTGGGCATTTCTTTTGGTGCGGTCCAAGCGAATCCGTGGATTCTCCCGCGATTGTTTTTGCTGTTTAACCGACTACTTCAATACCCATGCTCCGGGCCGTGCCGGCAATGAGGCGGACCGCCGCCTCCTCCGAGTTGACATGGATGTCCTTGGACTTCATTTTCGCGATGTCCAAAATCTGTTTGCGCGTCACCTTGCCGACCTTTTCCTTCTTCGGCGCCTTCGCCCCGGCCGTGATCCCGGCCGCCTTCTTCAGCAGCACCGACGCCGGCGGCGACTTGGTGATGAAAGTAAATGACTTGTCCTGGTACACCGTGATCACCACGGGAATCACCAACCCCGCGTCCTGCTTGGTCCGGGCGTTAAATTCCTTGCAGAATGCCATGATGTTCACGCCGTGCTGGCCGAGCGCCGGACCGACGGGCGGTGCCGGGTTGGCCTGCCCGGCCGGAATCTGCAGCTTGATCTGTCCTGTAATTTTCTTTGCCATATAATTTGTTCGCGATGCGTGATGCGTCCCGTGTCGTCTGGGGCGGCACGCACCCGGAATCTGTTATGATTTCTCTACCTGCCAATACTCCAACTCGACCGGCGTGTTGCGGCCGAAAATGTTCACCGTCACCTTCAGCTTGCCGCGTTCGGGATCAATCTCTTCAATGATGCCGCTGAAATTCAGGAACGGCCCGTTGTTGATCTTGATGGTCTCGCCCACCGCAAAATTCACCTTCGGCTTCTCGGTCTCTTCCGACGCCGAAATCTGCGCCTTGATGGCTTCAACTTCCGCCGTCGGCGTCGGCTGCGGCGGATCGCTCAGAAATCCAATCACCCCCTGCGTCTCCCGGATGAAATACCACGGCCGCTCAATGACCCGCCGCTCCTCGTCCAGCAAGACCATGTCCACAAAAACATACCCCGGCCACAGCTTCCGGTTCGATACGGTCTTCTTCTGGTTGCGCACTTCAACCACTTTTTCCATCGGCACCAAAACCTCCTTGATGTAATCCTGCATCTCGTCGGTCTTGACGCGCTTTTCTATGCTGTCCTTGACCTTGTGTTCCTGGCCGGAAAGCGTCTGGATAATGAACCACTGGTTGGGCATGGTCTTGTTTAATGATGAAAGAATATGCGGGTCAAAATAAAATCCGTAATCACGATGAAACCGCCCAGCAAAACAATCATCACCATGATAAGCGCGGTCGAGCCTTTCAGCTCTTCCCACGTGGGCCACGCGCATTTTTGCAGTTCCACCCAGGTCTCCTGGCAATAGCCGGCCAGGCGCTTGATCTGTCCCTGCCACCAGAGGTAGCCAAAGACGGCGGCAATCACTACCGCCACCACCACGATTTGTATCCAGTTATTCACAAAATTCTTTCTGCCGTTTCCGGCCCGCCGGGCTGCCACCCCGGCTTGCTCCCGCCGGTCATTCGCTTCCAACCCCGTCCGCTGCATCCGGCCGCAGGCTGGCGGAGAGGGAGGGATTCGAACCCCCGTTGGCGGTTAAGCCAAAGCGGTTTTCAAGACCGCCGCGATAGACCACTCTGCCACCTCTCCGTGACAGACTGGATTGGTGGATGCGGATCCACGGCCCCTCGGGAACCCTCCCGATCCCCCGTCCGCTCATCCCATCATCCAATAATCCATTACCACATCTTGGCTGGCACGGCGGGAGGGACTTGAACCCCCAACCAACGGTTTTGGAGACCGCTACTCTACCAATTGAGCTACCGCCGTAGCCGTCAATACCGTTCTGCCCGCTGCCCGCCCGCGGACAAAAAGGGAGCCCGGAGTTTCAACCTCCGCGCTCCCGAATCAATTCGCCCTTAGGCGATGACTTCCGTCACAATCCCGGAACCAATGGTGCGACCGCCTTCGCGAATCGCGAATTTGAGTCCCTTTTCCATGGCCACGGACTTTTGCAGTTCCACCTGCACAGTTACGTTGTCGCCCGGCATCACCATCTCGACGCCCTGGGGCAGCGTGAGCGTACCCGTGACGTCCGACGTGCGGAAATAAAATTGCGGCCGGTAATTGGTGAAGAACGGCGTATGACGGCCACCTTCATCTTTGGTCAGCACATAAACCTCAGCCTTGAACTTCGTGTGCGGAGTAATGCTGCCGGGCTTTGCGAGCACCATGCCGCGCTCCACGTCGGTCTTGATGATGCCGCGCAGCAGCACCCCCACGTTGTCGCCCGCTTTGGCGCTGTCCAGCAGCTTGCGGAACATTTCAATGTCCGTCGCCACCGTCTTGCGCGTCTCCCGCAAACCCACGATTTCCACTTCTTCCATCTTCTTCAGCACCCCGCGTTCCACGCGGCCGGTCACCACCGTGCCACGACCTTCAATCGTGAACACGTCCTCGATGCACATCAGGAACGGCTTGTCCACCTCGCGGACGGGCTCGGGAATGAAATTGTCCAATGCGTCGAGCAGGTCGGCAATGGCCTTTTCGCCTTCCGGCTTGCCTTCCAAGGCCGCCGTGGCGGAGGCCCGGATGATCGGCGTCTTGTCGCCCGGAAAACCGTATTTGGTGAGCAACTCGCGGATTTCCATCTCGATCAACTCCAGCAGGTCGGCGTCGGCCAGGTCCACCTTGTTCAGGCAGACCACAATGCTCGGCACCCCCACTTGGCGGGCCAACAGAATGTGCTCGCGCGTCTGGGGCATCGGCCCATCCGCCGCGCTCACCACCAGAATCGCACCGTCCATCTGCGCGGCGCCCGTGATCATGTTCTTCACATAGTCCGCATGGCCGGGACAGTCAACGTGCGCATAATGGCGCTTGGGACTCTGATACTCCACATGCGAGACCGCAATCGTCACCGTTTTCGTCGCGTCACGCACGGTGCCGCCTTTGGTGATGGTCGCATAGGTAATCGGGGTTGCCAATCCTTTCTTGGCCTGTACAGCGACAATCGCCGCGGTCAAGGTGGATTTGCCGTGGTCAACGTGGCCAATGGTGCCCACATTGACGTGCGGTTTCGTTCTTTGAAATTGCTCTTTAGCCATGTTATTTCGTTTTTAACTGTTCTCGTTTTGTTTTTTTTAATGGAGCCCATGATCAGGATTGAACTGATGACCTCATCCTTACCAAGGATGTGCTCTACCAACTGAGCTACATGGGCATCCAAAAAATAATGTTCAAACCCGAATCGTAAAACGACAAAAAACCGACTCCCTCGGTGTGCTCATCAAAATTCAAGGGAACTTCGGTACTTTTGTTTTTACGGCTCTGACGGTTGCAACTTAGCAACTATCGCGATCCTGTCAACTACTTTTTTAATTGTCATTCAAGTCATCCCTCATGTCAAGCTTCGCGTAAACCGAAATTGACATCCCTCAATCTCTCCATCTCTCCAGCCCCCCCCCGGCGGTGCAACGGGATTGATATGCTTCCCGGCCGGTCTCATGGAACGGGGTGACCCGCGCTTTCCCGCACCTCAAAACCCGCCAGCGTTCGCCCAATCCGGCTGTCAAGCTCCCGCAAATCATCCCGGTAACCCCCCGGGGAATTCGTCAGGCCCTCCAGCTTCGCCCGAACTTGGGCCTGGATCGCCACCAGATTCGTCGCCAGTTGCCCCGCCCGCCCCGCCGCGATCCCGTCCATCACCGCCTGAAAACGGCCCGGATTCCCCAAAATCTCCTCGGTTCGCAAATGCGCCCGGACGGCCGAAAAACCATCCTTCAAGCCCAACAGGTTCTTGACGGCCGCCGCTGTGCATCGCGGATAATAGCTGCCATTGGTCGTGGCAAAATCAAACGCCGTCGCCGCCAAGGCCTGAACAAATTCCGAACCGGCCGGATGTTCCTCGCCAATCGCGTCCGCCAAGTCCTCCAGGCTCCCCGGGTCGGCGCCATAGTGGCTTTCCGTAAAAGCGGACACCAGCGCCTTGCTTCCCGCCGGCCCAATCCGCATCAACGCCCGCGCCGCCGCCTGCAAAATCTCCGGATGGTACGTGTTCGCATTGGCGTAAAACGTGGGGTCGCCCGTGAGCATCGCCAGATTGGTGCAGGCCGCCGGATCGTTCCGACCCTCCATGGCCTCGCCCAATTCATTCACGAACCGCTCCAGCTTCTCCGGCGACAGTAAATAGTCCTTTACCGTGATGTTGGCCGCCAGCAAATCCGGCCACTGGGCCGGGTAGCGGTCGTGGATCGCTCGCAGGAAGTACACGTCCTGCTCCGTGTACGTCTCAAACGTCCGTCCCCCCAAAACCTCCGCCACGCTCGGAAAGCTGTTGGTCCCCGCCACCGGTGTGCCCGCCCCGGCCGCCGCATCCGGCCCGCCCGCCCGGCCGTGGGCAGAAAACAGCACCAGCCCCAGCACCAGCGCCGCGGCCATCCGCTCGCCGGCGTGGCTTTCTTGGAGTCTGCGGACCACTCCCCCATCGGTGCACCCCTTGGGACCGACCAGTTCCGGCCTTGAATCTGGGTCCATCAGCAGTTAATTCATTGTTCAATTAAATCGTTCCGGCTTAGCGTTACTTCCGAAGCACGGACTGGCGGTTCGAAGATTACCATTTTTCGCGGAAATCCTCCATCCTCCTACCGCTTTTCCCCCTCCCCCTTTTCCAGCCGGTCCAGCCACCGCAACAGTCCGTCCAAGATCGTCAGCGGATGCGGCGGACACCCGGGAATAAACAGGTCCACCGGCACCACTGCTCCCACGCCGTCGCGAATCTGTGGATGCCCCGCGAACGGCCCGCCGGCAATCGCGCAGGCGCCCACCGCAATGACAATCTTCGGCGCCGGCACGGCCTCGTACGTTTTCTTCAGCGCCAGTTCCATGTTCCGGCTCATCGCGCCCGTCACGAGCAGCCCGTCCGCGTGCCGCGGCGACGCCACAAACTGGATGCCAAACCGGCTCAGGTCCCAGCCGATGGTCCCCAGCACATTCGTATCCGCCTCGCAGGCACCGCAGCCGCCGGCGCTCACCTGGCGCAACCGCAGCGACCGGCCCAACAGCTTCTTTAGTTTTCCCTCCAGCGCGCTGGCCAGGCGCACTTCTTCCGCCCCCGGTTCCCCCAGCACCAGATCCGCCCGCCGCCCCGCCGCCATCTGATAATCGTTCGTTTGCGTGATGGCGTGGGGCGGACACGCCTCGACGCACGCGGCGCAAAAGATGCATTTGCCCAAATCCAGCGACACCCGCTGGCCCGGCTCGCGCACGATCGCCCGGGTCGGACACACCGGCACGCACGCATCGCACCCGGCGGTGCACTGGGCCGCATCCACACGCAACGCCCCGCCGTGACGCTCCGGCAACCCCGGCGCCGCACCCTGCGGAAAAGCCATCGTCTGGCAGCCGCGCCGGAACCGATAAACTAAGGAATCAAGCACAAACATCTTTCAATCCCTCCAATCGGTGAGAGTCAAAATTCTGAAAACATTCAACATTCGACATTCAACTTCCAACCCTGAACGAAGGCGGCAGCGCGAGCCCCTTCGATATTGCGCGTTGAATGTGGAATGTTGGATGTTTCTTTTGCGGTTCAGGGGTTCAACGCGCAAAAACGCTTTCGGGGAATTCTCTCCCCGGGGGCTGAGCCTGTCCCATAAGTCCCGTCGCTGGACACCGGGTCGTGGTTCACGGGTCAAGGCGCGAGCATCCCTCCAATCCCAAAGGGATTGTGCCTCAAAGCCCAGGGTTGGCGAGTCCGCGAGCCTACCCTGGGTAAACGATGATAAATCCGGATCAACCCCAACGGGGTTGTGGCAAACGTTGGGCGCGAGTTTTGCTCTGTATTGCAGACGTTTCGAATACCGGCGGTGTCCAGCAGTCTGACTTGTGGGTAAGGGCCAGCCCCGGGGGAGAGGGCCGGGGTGAGGGTAAGCGTCAAAACATTTAGTACACAATGTTTCCATTACTTTCACACCCTCCTCCAATGCGCTCGTTCTTGCACTCGTATTCATGGGTTCGGCCTTCACAAATCAAAGCCGCAGTACGATAAATTAAAGCTCTTGTTGCAAATCGGGAAATCGGAAATCGCCTGCCGCCGCAACGCCAGGGCCAGCCCCTCCCAATTATGGAAGGACGGATCCACGATTTTATACCGCCGAAATCGCCCTTGGCTGTCCGTCAGCACCGCGTGGCAGATCTCCCCGCGCCAGCCTTCCACCAGCGCCACCGCCAGCGAATCCGGAGCGGGCGCTCCCACCGCCGCGTAGAGTTCGCCCGCCGGCGGCGTGCCCAATTGCTCGTCCAGAAACCGGCCGGACCGCCGCAGTTCCAGCCAGCGCACCCGCGCGCGCGCCGCCACATCCCCATCCGGCCACGTGGAGACCGGGATCTGCGCAAACCGATGCCACCCGGCCGGATGGTCGAATCGCACGTCGCGCACCAGCCCCGAGGCGCGGGCCGCCACGCCCACCAGACCGATTTCATTGGCCTGCCGGTGGGATACCGTCCCGGTCAGTTCAAACCGCGCCCGCACCGAGTTGGCGTCCCAAAACCACTCGGCCGCCGCCGCCACGTCGGCCAGCGCATTTTGCAGCCGCTCCAGCAACTGGACCGCCCGGGCGGATTCCAGATCCCGGCTGCAGCCGCCCGGACGCACCAGCCCCCGGCCAAAACGATTGCCGCAAATCAATGCCGTGAGATTGAGAAAATCGCCGCGAATCTTGCCGCACACCGCCGCCGTCGTCAAAAAGGCCACGTCCCCCGCCAGCGCGCCAATGTCGCCCGTGTGGTTGGCCAGCCGCTCCAGCTCCAGCGCTATCGCCCGCAGCCACTGCGCGCGCAACGGCGCTTCCGTGCCGGCGAGCGCTTCCAGCACCATGGCATAGGCCGTCGCGTGGCCAATCGTCGTGTCGCCGGCCACCGTCTCCATCTGGTACGGCGTCACCCGGTGCGGCCCGCCCGCCAGCGCCTCTTCCACCCCCCGATGCTGGTAGCCCAGCGCAATTTCCAGGTGCAACACTTCCTCGCCCCGGCACTGAAATCGAAAATGCCCCGGCTCAATCACCCCCGCATGCACCGGGCCCACCGACACCTCATGAATCTCCCCGCCCGCCACCTGGAAAAATTCTCCGACCGCCGGGTGCCCGCCATCCTGCCGGCGGACCGGCTTCAACCACGGATGCCCCTCGGGCAACAGTCCGTGCTGTTCCCAAACCTCCCGCTCAAACAGATGTGCCTGCGGCTGCAGCCGCGTCAGCGACGGGTAGCTGCCCGCCACCGGTTCGCTCCGCCCCACCGCCAGCGTGTTGTCGGCGTCAAAGGCAATGACCGCCACCAGCCGCGTCCCGGTGCTCTCCGGCACCCCAAACCACGCGCAGAGCCGGCCGCCGCGTTCCAATTCCGCCGCCGTGGCCGTGACAAATTCCGCCGCCGGCCACTCCGGCACCTCCCCCCACGGCGCGCTCGTGCCGTTGCTCAACCATAAAAATTCGCGGGCAGTGTTCATGGCGCGGGTGAGATTAATTGCATGGCGGCCGTCCAGGCGCCGCTCAACCAGGGCGGCGTCGCCAGCCCGATCCAAATGGACAGGCCTAGAAACGCCAGCGGCGGCAAAATCACCCCGGCCGTTTCGTGAAAACGATTCTTCGTCGCCCGGGCCGCCGCCCGGGGACGCCCGTCCACAATGGCAAACACCAGCCGGGTCAGGCCGAAAAAGGCGAACAGCAGTGCGGCCAGAAACACCCCGGCGGTCACCAGGCTGCCGGTCGCAAACGCCGTGCGGACCACGAGCAACTCGCTGAAAAATAACCCGAAGGGCGGACAGGCCGTGATGGCGAACAGCCCCGTCACAAAAATCCGGGCGGAAAGCGGCGCGCCCCAAGCCATCCCGGAAACCGCGTTCTTGTCCCGTCCGTCGGCCGCCCGGCGGATGTTGCCGGCGCTCAGGAACAGCGCCCCCTTCGTCAGGCTGTTGGTCCACACGTGGAACAGCGCCGCCCAGACTCCCAAGCCCCCCAGCCCCGCGCCCACCGCCAGGACCCCCATTTGTTCAATGCTCGAATACGCCAGCATGCGTTTGAAATCCGCCGTGCCCAGCAGGAACAAGGCCGCCACCAGCATGGAGAAAAGCCCGATCGCCAGCAGCGTCCGCTGCGTCATGGCCCCGTCGCCGGCGGCGTCCACGATCTGTTTGACCCGCAGCACCGCCACGAAGGCCATCGTGGTCGTCCCGCCGGCCAGCAGCACCCCCACCAGGCCCGGCGCTTCCCCATAGACATCCGGTTTCCAGGTGTGCATCGGCGCCAGCCCCATTTTGGTCCCATACCCCACCAGCAGCAAAACCCAGGCGGCCACCAGCCACGGATGCGAATCCCGGGCAAAATTTCCGGTCAGCCCCACGAATTGCCGGGCCAGGGCGTTGAACGTGAGATCGCCATTGCCCCCGGCGTTCAGCGAGGCGTAGCCCAGGCAAAACGATCCGAGCAGCGATAGCGCGATCCCCGTGCCTCCCACCAGCAGGTATTTCCAGGACGCTTCAAACGCCCGCGCCGTGCCGTTGAAATGAATCAGCGGCACCGTCATCAGCGTGGCCGCTTCCGCCGCCACCCACAGCAAGCCCAGGTGCTGCGCCTGGATCGCCAGGCTCAAAAAGCCCAGCAGCACCAGCAGCGAAAAAACAAACAGCCGGTTGCGCCGCTCCCCGCGCACCCGCAGATAGGCCACCGCATAAAGCGAACTCACGAAAAACAGCAGCGAGATCATCGGCAGCACCGACCGCGCCAGCGGGTCAAAGCCAAGCCACGCCCCGGGCGCCGGCGCCGGCGGCTTCACCAGCAGCCAACCCGACGACGCCACGTGCAGGGCGCCCGCCACCGGCAGCCACCACGGACGCGTCCGTTCGTCCGGCCAGGCAAATGCCACGCCGGCGACGATCAGCGGTATGAGAATGAGGGCGATTTCGTTCATGACCGTGGCCACAGCCGGAATCCAAAGTCCAAAACGTGCACCCAGCCCGGGGCCCGCAGCCCGAAGCCCGCCCGCGGTTCCCCCGCGGCCGCGAATCGCCAGTGGCGCCGCCTCGGCCCCCCGGCCTTTCTTCCGTCGGCCCATTTCGGGCGTTGGTCCATTTTCATTCGCGCAGTGTCGTTAGCTTGTTGGAGTCCAGCGAATCGAATTCCTTTTGAATCCGGTCCATGATGATGCCGATGACAAAGATCGCCACCGTCAGGTCCAGCAGGATGCCGGTCTCCACCAGGAGCGGCGTCGTATTGATGAGCAGCAGGCCAAACAAATAAATCCCGTTCTCCAAAATCAGGTAGCCGCAAACTTGCGAGATGGCCTTGGCCCGGCCCACCAGCATCAGGAAGCCCGCCACCACCGTGGCAAACGACCCCGGCACCAGCAGCGACCCCGTCTGCTCGGCTCGCAACGGCAGCACGCCCCCCAGCGCCACCGCCCCGATCGTCGCCGCCGCCCCCAGCAGCAGCGACGGCACGAACGGAATCAGCGGCTTGACCTCGCGGTCAATGTTGGCCGCCCGCAACGCCCGCCGCAACAGGTTCGGAACCACAAAGCCCTTCACCACGATCGTGCCCACCGCCACCAGCACCACCACCCAGTGAAATTCCTCTTCCAGCAGCAGCGGCAGAATTCCCAAAACCATGCCCTGCACCGCCGCCGCCCGGATGACCGAGGGCAGCCGGCTGCTGGCCAGCGCCAGCAGGTTCAGCCCCATCGCCAGCCCAATGAACAGGTTCAATGTGTTGATCATAGCGGGCCCCCTTTCCAGGCCACCAGCAGCGCAAACAGGCACAACAGAAACGATGTCGTCAGCAGCAGCGGCACGCGCCGGAACGCCGTGCGCGCCAGCAGCGACTCAAACAGCCCCACCGTCACCGTGATTACCAGCACCGCCACCGCCAGCGCCCCCGCGGCGGCCGGCGGCGACAGCGCACCCACGGCCAGCACCGACTTCGCCAGCAGCACCGAAAACAGCAGCAGTTTCAGCGCCGCCCCGTGCTGGATGGCCGCCAGCGGCGGCCCGCTATGGTCCAGCACCATGGCTTCATGGATCATCGTCAGCTCCAAATGCGTGTTCGGATCATCGAACGGCACCCGGCAGTTTTCCGCCAGCAGCACGCCGAACAAACCCGCCGCCAGCAGCGCCGAACCGGCCCCCGCCGCCGGCGGCACCAGCATGGTGCTCAGCGACACGCTCCCGGTCTGCACGCTCAACGCCAGCAGCGCCGTGATCAGGGCGGCTTCGTTGATCACGGCAAAGCTCACCTCGCGCGCCACCCCCATGCCTTCAAAGGCCGACCCCGTGTCCAGCGCCGCGCTGGCCGTGCAAAACCGGGCCAGCGCCAGCAGATATACAAACAACAGCGCATCGCCCCGAAACGCCAGCGGCGATCCCCCGGGCACCACCGGCAGCAGCAGTCCCGCGCCGACAATCGCCACCCATGCCACCGCCGGTCCCACCACGTGGCCGGGAGAAACGGCCCGGCTCAGCACCACGCCTTTGCGCCAAAGCTTCCACAGATCGTAATAAAGTTGCAGCACCGGCGGCCCCCGCCGCCCCGCCACCCGGGCCTTGACCTTGGCAATGATGCCCGGCAACAGCGGCGCCGCCAGCACCCAGACGGCCAGCCACAATAAAAGCTCAAGCACTGCAGTCATTGCGTTTCCCTCCTGGCCCGAAAACCGGAAGCCACTAGCCTGGATATTTCATAGTTCCATCGGCGGACGCGGGCAACACCGGCGTAGCGCAGGTTTCCAAACCTGCTGTATCGCCGATTTTCAAATCGGCAGGGTGTCGCCCTGGCGTGACGTCTGCGGGTTTGGAAACCCGCGCTACAGCAGACTTGGAAGTCTGCGCCACAAGTTTGACTATGAAATATCCGGGCTCGTGCCACGCCTGGATGTTTTTCGCACCGCGTCATCATCGGCTTCCTCCCATCAGGGCGATGGCGATCAACGCGGCCAAACCGATCACCAAATAGAGCAGGTACGCCTGCAACCGGCCGTGTTGCAGCCGCCGCACTGCCGCCGAAAGCCGCATCACTCCGGCCCCCGCCGGTTCCACGACCCCTTCGAGCACCGTTTCCGGCGTGTGTTCCTCAAAATCACCGGCCGCCGGGAAAATCTCCCGCGGCGGATGCGAATGCCGTTGCGGCCGCAATATCCAATCAAACCAGCCGGTGATGATCCCCGCGATGGAACCGGCCGTGTATTGCATTCGCGGCGTCGGGAACGCGTAGCCGCAATCCCACGTCCCCGCCCGGGCGAAACCGTTGTTTTTCACCCGCCGCCAGAGCACTAATCCCGCAACCGCCGCCACGACGGCCAGGGCCAGGTGAAACGCCCCCAGCGCCGCCAACGGTGGCGACCCCACCGCATCCTGCCACTGCGGTTGCCAGACGCCGCAAACCTTCGCGAGCGCCGGCCAGATGCCGACCGGCGCCAGGCCGATGGCCACGCACAACCCCGCGAGCACCAGCATCGGCACCCGCATCCGCCAGCCGCATTCGTGCGCCCGCGCCACCGCCTCGCTGCGCGGCAATCCGAGAAACACCACGCCGCACACCTTGACGAAACACGCCAGCGCCAGCGCCCCGGTAAGCGCCAGCAACACCGCCGCCGCCACTGCGACCCACGCCGCCACCCCGTGCACCGGCGCCGCGGACCACGCGGCCGCCGCGTGTGCCGGAATGGCATCGAACAATCCCAGATACACCAGCCACTCGCTCACAAATCCATTCAACGGCGGCAAGCCCGCAATCGCCATCGCCCCGAGCGTGAACAGCCCCGCCGTCCACGGCATCGCCCGCCACAGGCCGCCCAGCCGGCTCATTTCCCGCGTGCCCGTCGCGTGCAACACCGAACCCGCCCCCAGGAACAGCAGCGACTTGAACAACCCGTGATTCCACACATGCAACATGCCCCCCGCCAGCGCCAGCCGGCCCCAGGCCGGATGGCCGTGCGCCGACGCAATCATCGCAAAACCGAGCCCGATGAGGATGATCCCGATGTTTTCCACGCTGTGGTACGCCAGCAGGCGCTTCAAATCATGCTGCCCCAGCGCGAACGCCACGCCCAGCACCGCGCTGATCACCCCCAGCGCGGCCACCGTCCACCCCGCCGCCTCCGGCGTCGGCAGCCAGCCGCTGAACCGCACCAGCCCGTAGATCCCCATTTTGATCATCACCCCGGAGAGTAGCGCCGAGACATGGCTGGGAGCGTTCGCGTGCGCCGACGGCAGCCAGATGTGCAGCGGAAAAATGCCCGCCTTCAAGCCAAATCCCGCCAGCGCCAGCCAGAACAGGGGCGCCAACTGGGGCGCCAGCTCCGGGTGATCCTGCAGCGGTCCCAGTTCCCAGCTTCCCGTGCGCGCCGCCAGCAGCGCAAAGAACGCAAACAGGCAAAGCGTGCCCACGTGTGACGCCGCCAAAAACAGCCAGCCCGCCTCCCGCACTTCGCGCTTCTGCCGTTCCTGCGTCATCAAAAAATACGCGCAAACCGTTGAGATCTCCCACGCGATCAAAAAATGCAGCCCGTTCGCGCATAGCAGGATCAAGCCCATGCACAGCAACAGCCCGTTCCACCACCCGCGGCCCGCCGGTGCGGACACCGGATGCTGCTCGTCCGTCCAGTATTCACACGCATACAAGCTGCCCGCCCCGCCCACCACGCACAACAACACGAGAAACCAGGCGCTGATGCTGTCCAGTTGCAGGTGCACCGGCTCGCCCGCCAGCGCAAACCCCGGCCGCCAGTCCCAGACGGTGCCCGCCGCCAGAATCCAGATTCCCGCCACCAGCGCGGCGCCGGCGCCCGCCAGCGTCGCCGCCAGCCAGATCCGCGGCAGCCGGCACGCCACCAGCAAGCCGGCAACCAGCCCGGCGAAGGAGATGAACAGTAAAATGCCCGGAGTCATGATTGGTTATGGCGATCGGTGCCGTAGCGCCTCACTGCGGTTGCCTCTCCTTGCCCCCCGCCGCACCCGCTTCAGCGGCCGCCACGGCGGCGAAAATCTCCCCGTCCGGCGCCCCGTCCATCACCGGCTGCCGCAGCCCCCCCCGGAGCAGGGCGTTGCTGAGCTGCCCCAGCATTTCCAGATGCGCCCGCGGCGACGGCGCCACAAAAAACAACAGCCGCGTCACCGGCACCTGGTCCGGCACCGGTTCGTTGAACAATACCGCCTCCCGCAGGATTAACACCGCAAACGTGCCCGCGTCGCGTCCCAGCGCCACCGGCGTCCGCAAATGCGGCAGGGCCAGCCCCCCGCCCACCGCCGCCCAGGAAATTCCGTCGAGCAGGTGCAGCCGCTGGGCCAGCAGTTGCCGCACCGGTGGCGTCGCCCCGGGCAGCTTGTCCACGATGGTCTCCATCACCTCGCGCACCTTGGCCGCCGCCACCTCCCGCCAGATGCCCCCGGTCCGCAACATCGGTTCCAGCCGCGGACTCGCCAGCCGCACCGACCGCCCCGCCGCCAGAAAGCCCGCCTTCGCCGCCAACCCCCGCGCCGCCGCCCACTCCACCACCTGGCTGCGGTCAAAAAGCAGGCGCTCGCGGTCCCGAATGGCCCGCAGGCCTTCCTTCTCCACCCAGCCTTCGACCACGTCCTCTTCGACGCCGAACGATTCTGCAAGCTGAACGATATTCAGATACATGACTGACACCCGGAACATTTTCTCAAAACCATTGAAAAAATATCCTGAGTTTAGTTTTAGGAAATCACCGCGAAAATTCAAACGAATTCATTTTACCGAAATTGGCGAGGTCTCCCCCCGTCCGCCGTCTGCCAAAAGTGACTGTTACCCGAGAGCGGGTATCGTTATGCCAAAAGGGTGTTACCCGATGGCCTTTGTTCTTGGTTAACTATTTGCGGGTTCCAAAGCGAGTTAAAACGAGCA
>Ga0181520_10002846_pt1 | contig 31422 bp, 21 predicted proteins | sample PEATcosm2014_Bin_29_FD_132451 | JGI IMG/M metagenome (GOLD analysis project Ga0181520, IMG submission 132451) | Peatland microbial communities from MTU Mesocosm Facility, Houghton, MI, USA - PEATcosm2014_Bin02_30_metaG | ecosystem: Environmental > Terrestrial > Soil > Wetlands > Peat | place...
AAGTTTTCCAAGCTGGGAACTAGACGGCCCATTCTCCGCACTGGCTCAAAAAATACTGGCAGACCAGTATCATACTGTAAGGTTATGCCTTGGAAGAGACTTTTTTATAAAACATGAAATACCCCGTGTAAGAGCAGCGCATGGAATGGTATATTTAAAAGAGCTGTCGCTTGAGGAATTCTATACAAAATCAATTGAATTGAAAAAATTAACGGAGAATTGAGAGAATAATTTGAAAAATAATTATCTGAAGTTACGCAAATAATGTTTAAAGTAGCCCCGACATTCATGTCGGGGATCATTAAATTACAAAACATATGATAAATTCAATATTTTATATTAGCATCAGCCTTGCCTTGAAGAATAAAGCTATAATTATTTTTCAATAAAGCAGCCCATAACTTCAGTTATGGGTATTAAATAGAAAAATGAAATCCAAATCGTTTTAACGATTTACCTTTTCTCTCATTTAATTATTATCGATAAATAATTTGAATATTTATTCAATTAGAATTGATTTTAACAAAGCTTCTAAAACTTGGAGCTACTTAATAAAATTTCTTAATATCTGCGTAATTTTAATAATTTACTTATTGTTGTAAGATTTTAAAACGGTAAAAATCTCCTTTGGCGTCCATTAGCTGGTCATGCGTGCCTGTTTCAACGCATTCACCGTTTTTCATAACAACAATCCGGTTAGCATCTCTGATAGTTGAAAGGCGGTGGGCAACAATTAACGTCGTGCGTCCCTTGGTCAATCTGTTCAGCGCCTCTTTTATTAGAGATTCTGAGAGTACATCGAGTGAGGATGTAGCTTCATCCAGAACGATAACTTTCGGATTTCGAATAAATGCACGCGCAATTGCAATACGCTGGCGCTGTCCCTGGGATAATCTTGCACCCCCTTCACCCAGACGTGTCTCAAGGCCTTGCGGTAATTTAGATACAAATTTAAATGCATTTGCAGCGTTAAGTATGTCCCGGATTTCACTGTCGCTGATCTTATCTAAACCATAGACAATATTTTCGCGGACTGATCCGCTAAACAGGATTGTATTCTGTGGTACTACAGCCAGGAATCTCCTGTATTGGCGAAGATCTAGTTCCTGCATGTCATGCCCGTCAAGAAGAATTCGTCCGGCAGATGGCCTCCGGAAACCCATTACAAGATTCATTAAAGTGGATTTGCCGGATCCTGATTCACCGACAAACGCAATAGTCTCACCCGGGTTTATTTCAAGTGAAAAATTTTTAATTGCATGCTGGCCGCTATTATCGTAAGAGAAGAATACTTTGTCGAAGACGAAATGCCCTTTGACTGAACTAACCGGGAGTTTCCCTTCATTTTGCTCTATATCGGGGCACTCAAGTATTTCACCTATCGACCTTATTGATTCAAATCCCCGTGCAAGATCAGGGTAAGAATTAAGGATCAGGTTAACCGCACCTACTATCATGGCAAAATAACTTTGGAATAATACTACTTCACCAACGCTTATTTTTTTATTGAATGCCAATATTGAAGTGAACATTAAACATGTAAGCATAACTATCTGGAATGAAGTCCAGGAGCTTGCACCAAACAAAGCGCCTATAACTTCAAGATGAATTCCTTTTCGTTTCACCTTTTCCAGTTGAGAATTCATTTTGGAAAGTTCAAGCTTTTCTACACCATGTGCGCGTGTAATCGGTATCATCTGTATCATTTCAACAACTCGCACGGATAGTGCTTCGATTGCACTTCGGTATTCAACATTCCTGGCAGTCATTTTTTTAGAAAATACAAATACTAGGCTCGATGCAATTGGTACGGAAAATATATAGAATAAAGCCACAATTGGCTGTCTTTGAACTGTCACTGAAAATGCTACTATTATAGTCAGAACTGCCGGAAAAGCCGAGTTCATTAGATTTCTGGAAAGTATTTCTAATGTCTCAACATCCCGCAGGACCTTTGTCTGAAGCTTTCCGGACTGAAAATTATCATGGAATGTAATTGATAACTCCTGGAGCCGTCTGACTATCGATGATCTCAGCCTAAGCTGCATAGTGTTTAAGGCACCGCTGAAAACCCTTACATAAAGAGTATGTGTACCTATATTCTGCAGTATTATAAAGAGAAATATTATTCCAATTACCCAGAGATCGTGGATGGAATATTTTTTAGTATCGCTGATTATGTCTATCATTCTTGCGATGATAACGGGAAGGATCCATACCGGGGAGTTCTTGATGGCAAAAAGAACAATTGATAAAACAATTTTCAGATACTGACCGTAGTAGAGATAAAGCAGTTTTCTAAACGGATGTGCTTTGTGATATTTAAATTCTATCTCAGAAAAATCGGATTCCACTATTTCGTCTCTAAGCTAACGGGTTCATTCAAAATATGTTTATTTATATTAAATAAGGTATAAAAAATCAGCAAAAATAAATGCCGGTACAAATATAAGCAACTATGAATATTTAAAGTAGCCCCAGCATTTTGGCACAGCCATCACTATGTGAACAGCTTGTGTGGAAATTAGAACTATTTTCATAAATTTATTTTTCTATTTTCCCAATAGCTGAACGTAAACCGTTAAAACAATTCGAAATTTTTTAGCTTTGCATCATTAACAACGCGATTAATCGCGGTGTTAATGATATTAAGAAACTTGTTCTTAACTGTTTTACCTGTCCGCCTCTGGCGGAACAGTTTACCACCCGCTTTATAAGAATACACACAATATACTTTTAGTATATTTATTCATGCAAAACTAATTTTCACACGGCTTCTTTAACCCGGGGTTACTTAATAATATTCTTAAAATTTGCGTAACTTCACTTAATTATTAAATTCCAGGCGGTTGATTAATTATTTAATCAGTCGGTTCCTTGTTTAATTTAACTTTATAGTAGGCTTGACACTAAATTCAAAAAGCCTTATAATTTTGCCGGTTGTTTTTATCGGAATCAAATATTTAATAGTATACAATTTTTTTCTCTTTATTACCTAATTATAAACAGGAGAATAAACAATGATGAACTTCTTGCTTCCTATTCTTTTCACATGCCTTACAATTTTATTTCAGCCCAATGCCCGCGATGAAGTCCCTACTTTGCCGCTCGGCGCTTCCGCACCGGAATTCAATCTGCCGGGTGTCGACGGGCGTAACTGGACGCTAAAGGATTTTGCGGACTCTAAGATCCTCATTGTTGCATTTACCTGTAATCATTGTCCCACTGCACAGTATTACGAAAATCGTATTAAGCAAATAGTTAATGACTACAAAAGCAAGGGTGTTGCGCTTGTTGCAATTATGCCGAACGACCCCCGGTCAGTCCGGCTGGACGAATTGGGATGGACGGATTTAAGCGATACATTTGCTGAGATGAAACTCCGGGCTAAAGATCGTCAGTTCAATTTTCCATATCTGTATGACGGTGAAACGGAAGCAGTTTCAAGAGCTTACGGACCGGTTTCTACGCCGCACGTATTCGTATTTGATGCAGAACGGAAGCTGCGTTACGTCGGAGCTATTGACAATTCCGAACGCATTCAGCACGTTACAAAAAATTATTTACGTGATGCACTGGATGCTCTGCTTGCCGGCAAAGAACCCCTTGTTACTCAAACTAAGGCAGTCGGCTGTTCTATTAAATGGGCAGGTAAAGAGGAACAGGTTAAGGCTTACTTGGATCAATTGGATGAAGAACCTGTATCAGTTACCAAAGCTGACTCAACAGTATTGCAAACATTGAAGAAGAACAGCTCCGGAAAATTCCGGCTTATTAATTTTTGGGCAACTTGGTGTGCTCCCTGCGTTGCTGAGTTTGACCAGTTCGTAACGGTTAACCGGATGTACCGGCACCGTGACTTCGAGCTTGTTACTGTATCCATCAATGAACCTGATGAAGAAAACCAGGTGCTCGCATTTCTGAAGAAGAAACATGCTTCAAACCGAAACTTTATTTTTGCTTCAAGCGACAGGGACCAATTGATGAATGCGTTTGACCCGCTATGGCAGGGTGCAGTTCCTTTCACAGTTCTGCTTGATCCTGAGGGTAATGTTATTTATCGTGAAGTGGGAAGTGTTGACATCCTTGCAGTCAAACGCGCTATTCAGAAAGGTATGAATGATCGCAAACCCTGGTAATAAAATATATTAATAACTGAAGTTACTCAATTGATATTTAAAGTACCCCCGTCATTTAGAACCTGCTTGCCCCGCAGAGCGGTGACATGGTGTCTTGTAGCAAAGCGGCTTGCTTGTAGCTGCAAAGCAGCGGCATATTAGTATTAAGGTCAGTATGGAAAAAATCTCAAAGCCGCTTCCGAAGGGACTCCTTTGGAGATAGCGTTGACACAACGGGCCTATATTGATTCCTTCATTCTGTATTCAGCGTAATTTCAGAAGAGGCTAAAAAATATCATTAATCTAACAATAAAAGGATTAATATGAAATTTGGAACAATATTTTTATCAATCAGTGCAATATGGGTTGCTTCGGAAATTATGCTTATTATTCTAAGCCGTTCCACAAGTAATAGTAAAGACCATGATAAGGGTTCATTGAAATTACTAAATATTATTATATACACAAGTGTTGCACTTGCCGTAAGCTGCGGTTTTCTTGGAATCGGAATTATCCACACAGTCATCTCTATTATTCCCAAGATTGGGTTATGTGTTATTCTTATTGGTCTCATTATACGATGGACTGCTATATTAACCCTGCGTAAGTATTTTACTGTTAATGTTGTTATTCAATCCGATCACCGGATTATAAAAAATGGTTTGTATCGATTAATCAGGCATCCCTCTTATACCGGCGCAATTATATCATTCTGTGGACTTGGACTCGCATTTTACAATTGGTTATCAATTATTATTATAGTAATTCCGGTAACAATTGCTTTCCTGAGAAGGATCCATGTTGAGGAGCAGGCTCTATTTTCAGCGTTTGGAAAAGAATATTTAGATTATCGTGAGTCAAGCTGGGCTCTCTTTCCTTTCCTATATTAAAACACCTTACGTTTCAGCTTTTCAGGCAGGGGAGTATCAAAGTTAATTTGAAGGGAAAACCTCATTCAAAGAGGCTTTCCAAAACAAATAATTACAAATTCTCTACGCAAAAATAATCGAAAAAATCTATAGTACTATTACCACTTAGTCGGCTGTTTTACTTTTGTGTGTTTTCCATTCCGGTAAAAATGAAAAGCACATAGAGAATTGAAAAGATGTATTAAATTACTGTTACTAACTAAAGTTATGCACGTAAAATTTTAAGTAGCCCCAGATTTATGTCGGGGGTCGCTAAATTACAAAACATATTTGGCATTAGCCAAAATGATATGAAAATTGTGGTTTAAGCAAATAAAATTAGGGCTTAATTATTCCTTCGGGTTTCACATAGTGATGGCCATGCCAAAAACTTAGGGCTACTTAATAAAATTTTTAATATCTGCATAACTTCAATTATTAATTTATTGCAAAAAAATGATGATTAAAATATGAGAAACGACCGTTTTTATAAAATTCCTACTGCTAAAGCATTTAACCTTGGAGTTCCGCATCACGAACATTCCTCCTATAAATGGTGGGTCCTTGCAAATATAATGATTGGAACATTTATGGCCGTTTTGGACGCAACAATAGTTGATGTTGCGCTCCCCAAAATAATGTCCACTTTCGGAATTGATATTGATGCCGCAAAATGGGTTGCGACCGCATATTTACTGGTACTTGCAGTTATGCTGCCGACATCAGGATGGATTGCAGACCGGTTTGGTTACAAGAGAACTTACGGAGCCGCTCTTACATTATTTACAGTCGGTTCACTTTTATGTTCTTTATCGTGGAATGAGACGGCACTGATAATGTTCCGTGTAGTCCAGGGAATGGGAGCAGGGTTGTTGATGCCCGTAGGTATGGCAATCGTAATTCGTGAATTTCCACCCGAAAAGCGCGGAGTTGCTTTAGGATTTTGGTCAATTGCAGCAGCTGCTTCTGTTTCTCTCGGCCCTACGGTAGGCGGTTATCTTATAGACAATTTTGCATGGCATTCGATTTACGATATTAATGTTCCTATTGGTATTGTTGCAATATTTGCTACTATTGTTATTCAGCGTGAATATAAATCTCAGAAAGTCGGCAAATTCGATATTTTAGGATTTACATCACTGGCTGCCTCTTTAACTTCACTTCTAATTGCTCTTTCCGATGGAACTGCAGAATGGAATACGGGAGGGTGGACGTCAACTTTTATACTTACCTGCTTTGCGATTTCAATTATATCTTTTGTCGTTTTTTTAATTGTTGAACTAAATATTCGTGAGCCGCTCGTGGATATACGGCTGCTGAAAAATTTCAACTTCGGGATGTCAAATTTAGTATTGTTCTTTTTCGGAATGGGAATGTTCGGCAGTACTTTTTTACTGCCGCTGTATCTGCAAAACGGACTTGGATATACTGCTTTTCAATCCGGTTCATTATTTTTACCGATAGGGTTTATAATGGGGGTAATGGCTCCGATTGCAGGTTTATTATCCGATAAAATCAATCCAAAGTTTCCGGCTATGTTGGGGATTGTACTTTTGGCTGTTAGCCTTTTTATCAATCATTTTCTCTCACTCTTTTCGGAAACTCCATCTGTCATGTTTTCCCTTTATATTCGCGGTGTAGGGATGGGTTTTATTTTTACACCTTTAAGCGCGCTGGCGCTTTCGGAAATTCCCAGGCAAAAGATGGCGCAGGCTTCCGGGCTTTTTAATGTACTCCGGCAGATAGGTGGAAGTTTTGGAGTTGCATTAATGGGGACATTACTTACAAACCGCACAAAATTTTACATGAATATTTATGGAGCAGCAGTTGATCAATCATCGCCTGTTGTTACTAATGTTTTGCATAGTTTGAAATATTTCTCCATACAGTCGATGGGCGGCGATGGAGCATTAACTTCAATGCGTGCACAGGCATTACTTGTTTACCATGTAAGCCAGCAAGCTTTCGTATCCGCAATCGATGATGATTTCTTTTTAGCAGCTTTAATTACTGCTCTTTGTATCGTCCCGGTTCTCTTCCTTAAGAAAAGCAAGAAAAAAGGGAAACTTGAAAAAATTATAACGGATTAGAACGATATCCGATTTATCTGTGCTAATCATAAAAATCATTTTTTAGCCGGAGGCACATCAGCCTCTGGCTGAAATCAAAAGAATCATAGTTCAGACACTCCAATTGTTTTACCCTCTTTATATCCGCTAAACTACTTTAACAAAAAAATATTTATTTGACAAATTGATGTAGTTTTATTATTTTCGCTTTGTGTCACAAAGTACTTTATAAAATGAGGTCGAAATGGATCAACAAAGTGCAATCGAGGAAATAGCCCTGATAAAAAAAGTTATCGAAGAAAGCCGGGAGTTTACTTTCAACATTGGAAAGAACATAATCCTTTGGGGGGTTTTGATGAGCGCTGCTATATTTGCATCATTTAAAACTATAACCGCCGGTGATCACGGAATGGTATTATGGATTTGGGTAACTGCTATAGGAACCGGATGGATAATCTCCGTTTTCTGGGGAATACGCAGAAAACCAAATGCTGAAAATCTCGGGGTTAAAATTATTTCAAATGTTTGGACAAGCTGCGGCATAGCCATGACGATTCTTGGATTTGCCGGTGTAACTTCAGGGGCAATTCAGGAATGGGCTATATCTCCGGTGCTGTCTACGCTTATCGGTACATGCTTTGCCGGTACGGCATTCGCTATTAAATTAAGATGGGTAATTTACGTGGGAGTAGCCTGGTGGCTGGGAGCTTTATTAATGTTTTTCGTAAAAAGTTATGAAGCCCTCCCGTTATTCGGAATAATGATGATTCTTTTTATGGTTGTTCCGGGATTTGTGTTTCACTGGCAATGGAAGATCAGGCAGAATAAAAGTGAAACAAAATGACCGATTTCGATTATAAACAGCTGGACGATACGCTTCAATCGAGAATAAGAGTTGCAATTATGGCGGCGCTTGTTAGTCTTGAGGATGCGGATTTCAATTTCCTGAAAAACATGGTGAAGGCTACAGACGGCAACCTAAGCAGTCATCTCCGCAAATTGGAGGATGTCGGTTACATCTCGGTTAATAAAAGTTTTGTAAACAGAAAACCGCAGACAAAGTACAAAATTACCGAAAAAGGAAGGCGTGCACTTGTAGAACATGTTAATATTCTCGAAAAATTAATCAAAAAATAATTTTATAATTTAAAGTATTCAAACTATGCTAAAAATATTTTTTAGACTATCCTCCGTACTATGCCTTTTCGCATTTAATACTTTTGCGCAGACCGGAACAATAACCGGTTATGTTTCCGATGCTAAAACCGGGGAAGCGCTTACCGGGGTAAACGTAATTATTGTTGAACTTAAAAATGTCGGAGCGGCAACCGATGTTAACGGCCGATTTAAAATATCGGTCCCTGTTAACAGCTATTCCCTTCAGGCAAGTATTATTGGATATCAAACGATTATAAAAACCGATGTCATCGTCAGAACCGGGAGCGAAACTCACGTAGTAATCAAAATGTCTGAAGCTGCACTTGAACTTAACCAGGTAACCATTACTCCGGATTTTTTCGATAAAGCGGCAGTAGAAAATAATTTGAGTACTGTCGTCCTGGGACCGGAAGAAATTAGGAGGTCACCCGGTTCAGATCAGGATTTTCAAAGAATACTGCAGGCAATGCCCGGTGTAAATTTTTCAAACGACCAATCCAACGAACTTCTTGTTAGAGGAGGCGCCCCCGATGAAAATCTTACAATTATGGATCATATGGAGATTTATTCAACAAATCATTATCCGAACCAACTTAATTCCGGCGGCCCTATAAGCATGATTAATGTTGACCTTATCCAGGATGTTCAATTTTCAACCGGCGGTTTTATTTCCAAATACGGCGACAAATCGTCATCGGTTATTGACCTTACAACAAGGGAAGGAACCCGGAATTCTACTCTTACAGGTAATGCTAACTTGTCAATGGCAGGATATGGAACCGTTCTTGAAGGAAACATAAACGGCGGGCAGGGTTCGTGGATCCTTTCGGCGAGGAAAAGTTACCTGGATTTGATTGCCGGCTCATTCGGTTTAACTGCCATACCTAAATATTATGATCTGCAATCAAAGGTGGTCTATGATCTTTCAAATATACACAAGCTTTCCTTCTCCGGAATTTACGGCAATGACAGGATAGACATTACCGGGCAGTCTCAAATAACAAATACTTCGCTTGCCGGGAAAAGCGATTCAATAGATGTTTCCAACCTTGGTGATAAGCAATATGAGTATGCCGCAGGCTTAACTCTTGAAAGTACATGGTCTGATAAGTTTGTTTCTATAATAACTATTTCAAAGAATGATTATAATTACGATGTCTTTGAAACGGATGACTTTACTAAAAGGAACTACGGCAGCGACGGTAAAGTTGAGAGCACAAATATTTTAAGCAGCAGGAATATAGGGAATCAGAATGACGACAACGGTGAAACCGCGTTGAATACTGAATTTATTTTGAACGTTGATAAATCAAACGAATTCGATTTCGGCGGTGCAATGAAATTTATAAACTTCAGAGCTATCGAATCTGAAGATGCCGATACTGCCAGGTACAATACAGCCGGAAAGGGATTCGATACCACTGTAGTTACACCGGCTTCCCGCATAGATTACAATTTTTATTTTCCACAGTATTCCCAGGCATATGGATACATTAATGATAAGATTACTTTATTTGATAAAAGACTAGTTGCTAATCTCGGATTAAGATACGATTATTTTTCTTACAGCGGGTATGGCAGCCTGAGCCCGCGATTTTCCATTTCTTATTCGTTCGTTCCGGATATCACCACTCTGAACTTTGCAACCGGCAGGTACTATGAGACTCCTCCGTTTCCGGATTTCATCGACAACAATCAATCGGGGATTAATAGGTATCTTCAGAGCAGCCTTGTGGATCATTACGTTTTAGGTTTTGAACAAATCCTGGCCAAAGGCCTTAAATTAAATATAGAAGGTTATTATAAAAAATATTCCGGCATTCCCGTTGCGGAAGATTTTATTCATCTGGCAGACCCGGAATACAGATCATATCAATATGTAAATACAGGCAGGCAGGATGTCTATGGCCTGGATATTCTACTTCAGCAAAAATTGGTAAAAGACATTTATGGAACTATCAGCATTTCAAGAATGTACAGTAAATTTCATGATCCGCGAATCGGGATGGAGGGCGATTCATATCCGTCGGATTATGATGTTCCTTATGTGCTGTCAATTATTACGGGGAAAAGATTTGCTAATTTAAGGACTGAATTAAATCAGATGCCTTTCTATATAAAATATCCAAGTTATATTCTCCCATTCTCGGATGATATGGAGATCAGTGTTAAGTGGCGTTACGCAACCGGTATGCCTTATACGCCGGAAGTTTATTCAACAAATGAAAAGCACAGGGAAGGGGGGGCCATTTGGAGCAGCGGCTGGTGGCAGCAAACCGGCGATATAAACTCAGCCCGGTATCCTGATTACCAAAGGCTTGACGCTGAGTTTTCAAGCAGGTTCAATTTTCAGTCATGGAACTTAGTAATTCTTCTTTCTGTGCAGAATATTTACAACCGGAAGAACATTGCATTTTACCAGTACAATTCCGACGGTACTCGCGAAAACGTATACCAGTTTGCAATACTTCCTGTCTTTGGAATAGAAGCGGAGTTCTAACAGCAAGTAAGGACCACCAGCCTCGGCTGGGCATGCATGCTCTCTTTACAACTAAGAGTGAGACTCACCTTTAAGGTGAACCTCAGGAAATAACATCCGAAGATACCTGAGTATGATACCGTTTATATTTTAATACATAAATCAGGATGTCAATGAAACATATTTATTAATATTCCGGGTAAATGTTTTAACCGGATATAAATTTTTATGGGTGCAAACGTAAGTAATTTAAATTTGTTATCTACTGGTTTTTTTGCCGGATAAATTAATTTGATGATACAATACTTGCCTTATTTATTTAAAATAAAAGTTTGAATATTTATAAATGAGATGAGTGTGCCTATGGATCATTTGTATGTCTTTGGCTTAAAACATTACAATCTCTTTTTGGGATTTTTTTATCGATTTGTATTCAATTGGAGTAATGAATGTAAATAAATTGAAATCTTTTATATGTGTGTTCTTGCCCTGTAGGCACGCCACTATGTGGGGCAAATTGTTTGTAGAAATCTTTTAAATTCTCGAATTAATCACCCCGCCTTCGCAAATAATCCCCCTCTGTAATTTCTTTTCTATCGTTGAGCAGACTGAGGCTTAAAAGTAGCATTGATATTTATTTCTAATATTATCTCAACATCCTGAATGAACGATATCCAAACCCCGCTAGGAGTGAAATGTTTGTAGCAAAACAACCCCCGACAAACCTTTTCCCGAATCCCTCCCAAAGGGACTCCCTTGGTGGGAGGGATGGCATAGTGATCAAATAGATAGTCTAATCGATATACATAAAATGTTGCAAACAACTAATTGCCTATAATTAAACCTGCCGGTTTGCAGCAACCTGATAGAGATTAATACATTTTCTATTGACTTTATCTTCCTAAGTTCATTAATTTTATTCATCAATTGCCGGGACACTATGCAATATTCCGGGGTTATTGTATTAAGGGAAAGAGACTCGCTGAATTTATCATTTCAAAAAATAATTTGTACTAAAAGATATAGTATTTAAATCAAGAATTTAATTTGATTGTCTATTAATATAGTTTCAATCTTAATGAGTATATAAAAAATTATTAAATTAATAAAATAAGGGACGCAAGATAATGAAGTTTAATTTTGTTTCAACCGCTCTTTTTATCTTTGTTTTTACCACTATCCAATATTCACAAAATAATATTCCGGATTTTTTTACTTTTCAGTTTAATTCAAGCTCAACTGTAATTATTAATAGCAATAATGATAATAAAGTGCATTCAATTTGGGGGCAATTTGGAAATTTACTCCCTCACACTAGGATTAAAACCGATACATTATCCTCCAATATTTTTCAAAATTCTTCGCTTATATATAGAATTAATATGCCGACTTCCGGCTGCAGTTTGTTTATGGATAAAGATATAAAGTTGGACCTGTTTCTTGTTCCAAATGATACATTATTTATTACTTTAGATTTTACTGATACAAATAAAGTAATGCAAAATATAGAATTTAAGGGCAGATTTGCATCCATTAACAAATACCTTCTTAAAAAAAATATAGATATCAACGGTGAACTATTCAAAAGAAGATTAAGAGTACGAAACCCCAGAATAGACTTAGCAGCTTTTGCAGATTCACTCGATTCAATAGATAATGTAGAATTAGAATATTTAAATAATTACAATAAGACCAATAATTTGCCTGGATGGTATCTTAGATATGAAAACAATAGGATGATTTATTCTAGTTCGGAATTAAAAATAAATCAACCATCTTATATTGAACATGTCACTTCTAAAGAAGGAAAGATTCCCCAGTATTATTTTGATTTCTTAAATAAAATAAAGATTGACAATAATGAATCAATAATACTTATCAATTATTTTCAGTTCTTAGAAAATTATTTTTATGAAAAGTATTTTTCTCAAGAAATAAAACGTATGAATTATAATAGCGAAAGAGATCAAAAATCCATAGCTATTGATTTACAATGTGCAGACAAATATTTAACAGGTGAAGTGGAAGATATTTTTAAATGTTTTATAATCTCAGACTATATAATTCTTCACCCGGAGATATCTCAATTTATTGACAGCGTAATTAATGAACAAAGCAATAGATTTAATTACAACAAATATTTAAGTTTCTTAAAAGACTTCAGTAAAAATACATTAAGGCTCAATCCCGGAGACAAAGCGCCTGATTTCTATTTGCCGGATCAAAATAATCAATATGTAAATCTAACTGATTACAAGGGAAAAGTTATTTTATTAAACTTTTGGTTTCCCGGATGCGCCCCTTGCCGTAAAGAAATTCCATTCGAAAAAAAATTAGAGGAAGATTTTAAGGGTAAGAATTTTAGTCTTATAAATATTTGTGAGCAAACATCAAAAGAAAACTGGATTGATGCATTGAGCAAATTAAATCTTGTAGGAATAAATTTATTTGCTGTGGGCAATTGGGAAAATATTTTAAATAAAAGTTATTTTATAAATAGCTGGCCTCATTACACATTGATAGATAAAAATGGAAATATTTATTCAAATAATCCTAACCGGCCAAGTGAAGGAATATCAGAGGATATAATTAAACTGTTATCTGAATAATATAAATAATATTGTGGAGAAAAAGATTCAAACAAAAGCTGCTAATATTCTAAAGAAATTGATTAATTCGAACCAAAGATAATTGACGTTATTTTAATCATATCCCTTAAATACATTTGCATGCTGGCAATAAATGAGTATTCTTTCCCGGCGTATAGTTTTATTATGCCGATAATATAGTAACACAATCACTATATTAATAACAACAACCCCAAATGAATCATAATAATTGTTAATTTAGAAAAGTTCAATATTTAATTCTGATTAAATATTCGTTTGTTTAAATTGGATTGTAGAATTAAAAATAGCACCACAATATAAAAGAGAAATAATACCCCCATGAAAGAAAAATTCATCCCTGCTTTTGATTTCAATTTTTTAACAAAACTATTCGATTTATTCATTTCAATTGTAATCCCCGAAAAAAGAATCAAGGGTGAGGTGATAGACTTTATGAATATCAGGGAAGGGGACAAAATACTTGATTTCGGATGCGGGACGGGCACTTTGCTTATGATGGGAAAACAAAAACATCCGAACGCAAATTTTGAAGGAATCGATATTGATCCGGATATTCTTGAAATAGCTAAAGGGAAAATAGAAAAGGAAAATCTTGATATACTTTTAACGGAATATGATGGGGGAGTGTTACCACTGGAGAATAATTCCATAAATAAAGTTATGACCAGCATGATGATGCATCATTTGAGCACAGACAAAAAGCTTATAGCTATGGGGGAAATATTCAGGATTTTAGTCACTGGCGGTGAAATTTTTATAGCTGATTTTGGGAAGCAGAAAAATCCTTTTATTGCCCTCATTGGTAAAATCGCTTTAAAGTTTGAACCGGAAGTTGAGGCGAACTTCAAAGGCCGCCTTCCGCAATTATTATCAGATACTGGGTTTAGGAATGTTCAAACGTTAAAAGCGTACAATACAAGATCGGGTACGATTTGTATTTATTCAGGGGAAAAGCAAATTTAGTATTAGCTTCGTACAATTATTTTATTAGAATTAAACTGATTAAAACAACTTACTCAATTAGGGTAAGGCGCAGAAATTATCAAAGCAATTTGCCTTCCCCCCGGGTTTCAGGAGTGGTTGTATGTGGATCCGCGTTGTTGTAAATATTTAGTCCCGCTGGACTTGGATCAATATCCTAATTATTTATTGTCTGCATCGTCAAATTATAATGTTTCAAATATTTATTAAAAAACCATGTTTTTATTTTAGTTTATAGACATTTCTCCTTTTAACTCTATCGATTATTTTTGTAATTTACAGTGATATTTTTAAAGGTTCTTATACATTTTATCTGGAAATCGTATTGTCAGAAGATGGATTCGAAGTATGATTTAAACCGCTCTGAACGGGGGATTGCTTTTATTCAATCTGAAATAAATTGTATAACACTTGGTTTTCTCAGAAATATCCTGAACCAGGTAATTGGATAAACATTCCTGGATATAATCCCGTGTAAACGACAATTTACAAACAATTTATAAGAAATTACCGGCGGATTAGCCCGGAGTGTTTTTGTTGGTAGGAAAAAACGAAAATATTAAAAAATGATTTAGTGTCTCAAACCATAGATAAAATTATATCAAAAATATGAGTTTATTAATTTATGAATGATAATAATTCGAATGAAAATAATACAGCCAAACCTTTTAATTTGGGAGTTCCTCATCATGAACATCCTTCTTACAAATGGTGGGTACTTGCCAATGTAATGATTGGAACTTTTATGGCTGTTCTGGATGCAACCATTGTTGATGTAGCGCTTCCCAAAATAATGTCTACATTCGGAATTCCTGTTGATACCGCAAAATGGGTTGCCACTGCCTATTTGTTGATACTTGCTGTTATGCTCCCTACATCAGGATGGATTGCCGACAGGTTTGGATATAAGAAAACATACGGAGCAGCACTTACACTATTTACGGTCGGTTCACTACTATGTTCTTTGTCATGGAATGAAACAGCACTTATAATGTTCCGTGTAGTTCAGGGTATGGGGGCCGGACTGTTAATGCCTGTAGGTATGGCAATTGTTACCCGTGAATTCCCTCCTGAAAAGCGCGGAGTTGCTTTAGGTTTTTGGTCTATTGCCGCAGCGGCTTCAGTTTCTCTCGGCCCTACATTTGGAGGCTATCTTATAGATAATTTTGCATGGCATTCAATTTACGATATAAATGTGCCTATCGGCATAGTTGCCATTTTTGCAACTATTGTTATACAACGCGAATATCAATCTCAAAAAGTCCGTAAATTTGATATCGGGGGCTTTATTTCTCTTGCGGTTTTTTTAACTTCCCTTCTTCTTGCACTTTCCGACGGCATGGCAGACTGGAATACCGGGGGATGGACTTCCACTTTTATTCTCACATGTTTTGCACTTGCATTTGCAGGCCTGGTTGTCTTCTTAGTTATTGAATTAAATATTCGCGAACCCCTTGTTGATTTACGCTTACTGAAAAATTTCAACTTTGGAATGTCAAACTTAGTCCTGTTTATTTTTGGAATGGGCATGTTCGGCAGTACATTTTTACTGCCTCTTTATTTACAAAACGGACTTGGATATACTGCTTTCCAATCCGGTTCCTTGTTTTTACCAATCGGTTTTATTCAGGGTATTATGGCACCGCTTGCCGGATTTTTATCAGATAAAGTAAACCCTAAGATCCCGGCTATGATAGGAATTGTACTTTTGGCAGTCAGCCTTTTTATCAATCATTTCCTGTCTCTCTTTTCGCAGACGCAGTCGGTTATGTTTTCTCTTTATTTGCGTGGGCTGGGAATGGGATTTATATTTACACCTTTAAGTGCGCTGGCCCTTTCGGAAGTCCCAAGGGAAAAGATGGCACAGGCCTCGGGACTTTTTAATGTCCTTCGCCAGGTTGGGGGAAGCTTCGGCGTTGCTATTATGGGAACTTTACTTACAGACCGCACAACTTTTCACCTGTCTAATTATGGATCATCAATAGATCAGTCTTCACCTGCTGTTCAAAATGTATTGCATGATTTGAAATATTTTGCCGTACAATCAGCAGGCGGAAGTACCTCTTTTTCCGCAATGAGGGCTCAGGCATTACTGGCTTTACATGTAAGTCAGCAAGCCTTTGTTTCCGCTATTGATGATGATTTCTTTTTGGCGGCATTAATTACTGCGCTTTGTATCGTCCCTGTTATATTCTTGAGAAAGATAAAGAAAAAGAAGAAGGTTCAAAAATTTATTGCAGCGGATTAATAGAATCTTTTACAGCTCACTCAATTAATATTTAAAGTAGCCCCCGGTTTTAACAAAGCCTGTCCCCATTCGATCGGGAGGGATCGACAGGCTCAAACCAATTTCAGGACTTTAGTCCATTAATTATCTCGTTTTAACGAAAGTCGAAGAATATTTTAGCTATCTTACCTGGTTTATTCAATTTCAACTGAAATTTCGAAAATCATGACCACTTGCAATAGCCTGCAGAGCCAAATGAGTCTTTGGCTTAGCCTCAAAATAGCCAACTATTCAGTCAGTTGAATTATAAGCCATTAAAATATATAACACTTCATTATTTTAACGCTTATAGTTAAAATTACAACTGTTTATTTTAACCTGCTTTAGTATTGCTTTCTATTGCTGCTAAGGCATTCGCGGATTTTTCGGCAATACTTTCAAGTGAAGAAAATTTCGTCATAATCATTTCATTCTGAGCCTCAATACTTGAATACAAATCCTGTATAGTATTGTTTATATCTTTTAACTCGGTAAGTATTTGACTTAAAATTTGTGTTTCAGGCATAACATACTCTCTTAATTATTAAACTTCCTGTATTATTTATATTACGTTATCTGTTTTTACAATAAATTTAATTATAATTAATATAGATTAAAATCTCTTTAATTATATCAATTTATCAAGTAAAAAATCTCCTGCCATAAAATCACGGTACCTCTGCTCTTAAAATAAATACTTTCCTCAAACAGGCAGTGTAAAGCTGAATGTTGAACCTTCTCCCGGTTTAGAAACAACCGTTAATTTACCTTTATTCATTTCAACAAATTCTTTACAAAGAATCAGCCCTAATCCTGAACCGGTTTCGTTCTGGGTGCCTTTTGATGAAGTATTCTGATCGATACTAAATAAACCGGGCAGTATCTCTTCTCTTATACCCACTCCGTTATCAGAGACGCTTAATTTTATAAAGCTGCCTGCCAATTCAGTTGTTATTTTTATTTCACCTCCCAGGTTTGTGAATTTTATTGAATTTGAAATTAAATTTCTTAGAATTGTATCAACCATGTTTGAATCGGCATATACCTTAGTTTCCGGTGCACAATCCACCTTTAATGATATATTCTTATTCTCCAGGTTGTTCCTGTATATAATTATTATTTTATTTAGCAACTCATTCAGATCAAAATAATCCGGGGAATAATCAATTCTCCCTGTGTGTATCCTGGACCATTGTAAAAGATTTTCAAGAAGGTTGTATATTGATTTGGCTGATTTGGAAATATTCATTGAAAACATTTTCATTTCTTCCGCTGTAAGGTTGTTGTTCTCGGAAGCTGCATATTCGGTCAAACCTAAAAGAGAATTAAAGGGGGATCGCAGGTCATGGGCAATTATCGTGAAAAATTTATCTTTACTGGTGTTCAACTCTCTTAGTTCAAGTTGAATCTTTTTCATGCCTGTTATGTCTTTGATTATAACTATAAATTCATTCCTGGAATTATTAACTACCCTTACTTCGTAATATTCTAAATCTGATTTAGTTTCAAGAGTATATTCGAAAATTTGAACTTTATTCGTTGAAAATGCTTCTTTAGAGAAGTACATAATTTTTTCAGCAAGGCTCGAATTGATAATTTTGTAAATGCTTTCGCCTACTATCTCGAAAATATTAATTAAAAGATTATTTTGTGTCTGTGTATGATAATCCAGAAGCATTCCGTCTTTTGCAAATCTTAATACGGTATCCGGTATTGTTTTTAATAAGGTTTTTATCCTGTCTTCACTATCCCGTAAATTATTTTCTACTTTCTTTAATTCTGTTATATCCGATCCGACAGATAATACTAATTTCTCATCACCGTCCCGGCTGTCTATTGCTCTTTTAAATGTCTGTAAAAGATGAATCTTGCCCTTTGAATCAATCATTCTTTCTTCAGGAATAAAGATTTCCCTCTGGGATTCTATAACTTCTTTGTCCGTCTTCCTGAAGTAATCAATCTCTTCCTTTCTGTAAAATTGCGAATCAAATTTACCATGTACTTTATCACTTGAAATGCCCAGTGTTTCGGCTGTGGCCTTATTTATCAGCTCAAATTTGCCTTCAGCATTCTTTACCGATATATAGTTAGGATCGGTATCAATAATAGTTTTCAGGAAATTTTGCTGCTTTACAAGTAATTCTTTGGCTTTTATTCTTTCAGTAACATCCCGGAATACAAGCACTACTCCTGCTAAATTAGCAGTCTCGTAACTGATAGGAGCCGAACTAAAATCTACGGGTATTTCTGCTCCGTTTTTAGAAATTAAAAAATGATTTATTCCGCCTTCAATAGAACCGTTTTTTAACGTTGTGATTACAGGATTCTCTTCGAACTCAATATGGTTTTCATCCATTATCTTAAACAGATTTTCTATATTCATTCCATATGCAGACTGTATTTTCCACCCGGTTAGTTCTTCTGCAACAGGATTGATTATTTTGATAATTCCTTTTGAATCGGTTGCAATTAAAGCATCCCCTATGCTTTTAAGTGTGGCAGAAAGCCAATGCTCGCTTTCTTTAAGCTTTTTTTCCATAGCATGCTTATAAAGAGCCATTTCAAGTGCTGTATTTAACTCCCGTTCTTCAAACGGTTTTATAATATATCCGTATGGCTCGGTAATTTTAGCACGCTGTAAGGTATTATCATCTGCATGAGCAGTAAGATAAACGATAGGTACTTCCATAGATTTCTTTATTGAAGCGGAAGTTTCTATGCCGTCCATATCGCCTTTTAATCTTATATCCATGATAATTAAATCAGGCTTATGGAGTTCTGCTTTTTTAATCGCATCAGGCCCCGAAGAGGAGGTATCGATTACATTATATCCCATTTCTTCAAGCCTGTCTTTTAATTCCAGCATAACAATATTGTTATCTTCAACTATTAGAATTGATGCTTTATACATTTTTATTTTATCCGTTATGTGTTAATATCTTTAAATTTAAACTTGAATTTTGTCCCTGTGCTAAGATCAATTTCCAATGTCCCTTCCAATTGGTCAATTAATGTGTCCACAAGCTGAAGCCCCAGCGACTTCGTTTTCTTTAAATTTATGCCTTCCGGTAATCCTATCCCATTGTCCGAAATATTCAGCAGTGAATAATTTTTATCATCTCTTTCAAATTCAATTTTAATCTCGCAATTTTTATTCAATTCTTCAGCATCCGGGAAAGCGTATTTTAATGAATTCGATATTATTTCGTTAATTATTAGTCCGCAAGGCACCGCTGTGTCAATGCTTATAAATATTTGGTTAATGTTTATAATAAGTTTGATAATTGATTGATTTACTGCATATGAGCGGAATAAATCATCAGTTAGTCTTGTTACGTATTCCTTAAAATCAATTTTACCCAGGTCCTTTGATTGGTAAAGCCTTTCATGTACTAGAGCTATGGATTTTACCCTGTTCTGGCTCTCCTTAAACATATCCTGGGCGCCTTTATCCTTAATTTTCTTCGAATTCAAATACAGCAGGCTGGATATTACCTGGAGGTTGTTTTTAACCCTGTGATGTATTTCTTTAAGAAGCACTTCTTTTTCGGATAAAGAATTTTGAAGGCTCTGTGAATGTTCACGTATTTTAACCTGAAGCTGGGCCTGGAATATTGCTACCGCCAACTGGTTTGCAACCACTAATAATACCTCTTTATTCTCTTCATTAAAAGCCAAAGGCAAATTAGATGCAATATGAATCACACCTATTTTTTCTTCGTCCATGGCAAGCGGCGCTGAAATTAGAGACCGCATTCCGGCATCATAAAGTTTCTTCTCAAACGGCCTTTTTTCCATTAACTCTGATAAATTATTAATGCGAAAATGTGTAATTCCGTCATCCTTACCTGACAAACTAAAATTTTCTTCTATCGGTAGAATAAGCCCTTCAAGCCCTTTAATTTCATATTCGTTAAATCCCGAACTGAATATTTGTGCACTGTTACTTTTTAAATCAAATAGGGCTACAGATGCCAGGTATACAGAAGGAAATAAATTATTTAAATTTGAAATAGTTTCATTAATAATTTGTTCTACAGATTTTGCAGATATTATTCCTCTGTATATTTTATCAAGAGATTCCAGGCGTGAATTATACTGTTTTAACCTGTTTTCCGCTAATAGTTTTTCACTTATTTCAATTTGCAAAACTTTATTGATTTTTTCAAGCTCCGCAGTGCGTTCTTCAACTTTTCTTTCAAGGTTGTCCTGGGAGCTTTTAAGAGATTCCGTCATTTTATTAAATGAATCGGCAAGACTTCCCAGTTCGTTCTCGGCGGCAATATTTACTCTTACATTTAAATCGCCGTGGGCAACTTTTTGTGAAACATTATCAAGCTGAAGTATCGGCTGTGTAAGTTTTTTCGCAAAATATATTGAAGCAATAAATCCGAATACTATTGAAATCAATGCCAGGATTAGTGTCCTGAAGTAAAGTTCATAAGAATTTTGATCGAATTTTTTTAATGATAATCCTACGTTTATTCTTCCCCAGTCTATTTCAGAATAACTGAAAGGGTATGAATAATGAAATACATTCTGCTTTACAAGATCGCTATATACAAATTTACTAACATAGGTCTTTGATTTTGGAAGGTTTAATTCATCTTTTAAATTTTCAGTCTGCCAGCTTTTAGCCGAAAATACAAGGGCAAATCCGTCGTTTCTTACAATCGTAATATATAGAATCGAGTTGCTTTGCTGAATTATTTTCAGGCAATGATCTACTATAAACCCATAATCATTATTAATTATTGCATTTGCCGTAACCTGGCCTATCGACCCTGCAATATCGTTTGCTTCTGATTTCATCCTTTCCTCAAGAACATTCCTCTGGTAGGGAAGTGTTCCTACAATAAACACAAAAAGAGTAAGAATTATTAATCCCCATGCTAATAATGATGTCCTTATAAAAATACTTTTATACCAGACTGTCTTTAGCCGGTTATTGAATTCATTGCCGATTATTAAATTAATTAGGCTCATTATACTTTATCTTTTTTGTTTTTAGCAGATAATTATATTCTTTCAATAGATCTTTAAAACTATTCAAATATTCATTTTTAAAAGGCACCAGCCTGTCGATTTTTATTAATGAGAATAACTGTTTCCCGGAGATCTGTTCATTCATATGCAAAGCATGCCTGTAAAATATATCCCTGTCGCTTTGGTTATTAAATAACCTGGTAAAGCACGTTACGCCCCATAGATATTTAGGTGAAGTTTGTATGCTGATTAATTTTTCACCTATCTGCGGGTTTAGTTCTTTCATTAAATCAAATGTTCCTGTGGAAACTATACAAGCATCAACCTGGCCAAAAAAAAGGTTAAGAATAAGTTGTGATTCTTTATTTGCCGTAATAAGATTTTTGAAAAACTTTGTTTTATCCGGGATATTTAATTTTGCCAATATTACATCCAGCCAAAATCTTGAAGCAATGTGATTTGTGCTGGCCAATATTCCTATGCTTGTGCCTTTTAAATCCTCAAGATTTTTATAATGTTCGTCTTTTCTTACTAAAATATAATAGTCCCCAAATATATCGCCTCCGACAGAAGGAACCAGCATAGGGTCAAGGCCGATTTTAATTTTGTCATTCAAATAGTCATACGTATTCAGGCTTAATATCGCAAGACTGTCTAGGCCCTTTTCTTCATTTACTTCATCAATTTGATTATATATCTTGGACCTAAGATTATACCTGTTGCTGTAACGATATGTTTTAACCAGTTCATCCACCCATACCTTTATTGCAGCCTGTGCATCATTCACATCAACTTCCATAAAAAGATTTTTCATATTCCCGATTGTGTAAGTCTTTTTGGGAGCATCATTAGTATATGTTTGTGCATTCATTTTAAACGGAACATAGAAAGCTGAACAAATTAAAGAAGAAATAATTATTTTGTTTAATTTTTTAATCAACATAATAAGTTAGCATATCTAATAAACCGGTATAAAAATTATAACCTGTATTTAATTTAAATTGATTCATTTTCCTTTATTTTTTTTATTTTTAATAAATATGTGTACTCTTTAATCAAGTCCTTGTAACTATTTAAATATTCATTTTTAAAAGGCACAAGTTTGTCAATTTTTATCAGTGAAAATAACTGTTTCCCGGAGATTAATTCATGCACATGTACTGCATTTGTGTAAAATAAACTTCTGTCCCTTTCATTAATAAATGTTTTTGTAAAGCACAACAAGCCCCACAAATACTTCGGAGATACCTGGATACTTATTATTTTACTGCTGACCTGGGGATTTAATTCATTCATTAATGAAAATGCCCCTGTTGAAACAATGCATGCATCTATATGACCGAAGAAAAGATTTAGAATCAACTGGGATTCTTTTTCTTCCATTATAATATTTTTAAAGAACTTTGTTTTATCCGTAATATTTATTTTTGCAAGCGTAACATCCAGCCAAAGTCTTGAAGCAATTTGATTAGTAGCCGTAAGCAGGCCAAGATTTGCTCCTTTTAAATCTGTAATATTTTTATAGCGGTCTTCTTTTCTTACCAGTATGTAATATTGTCCGAATACATCTCCTTCTGCAGACGGAACTAATACGGGGTCAAGCCCGATTTTAGTATTATTATTTAAATAGTCAAATGTATTCAAGGCTAGGATTGCCAGGCTGTCCTGTTTTTTCTGCTCATTTACTTCATCAAATTGGCTGTATATTTTAGCTTTTAGATTATACCCGTCGCTATAATGATACGTTTTAACAATTTCGTTCACCCATACCTTTATTGCAGCCTGAGCATCTCCAAAATCAACTTCATTAAATAGATTTTTCATATAACCGATTGTATATGTCCGTTTGGGTGAAACATCTTTATAGGTTTGAGAATTTACAGTAATATAGGCAAATAATACAACTAATATTATTGATGAAAAAACCTTAAGATATAATTTTTTAAATATTATAATAAACATTATTATTTGACTTCATGATTCAGTTAATCAGGCTTAGTATTTATTATTTTTTTTGCTTTCAATAGATATGTATATTCTTTTAATAGATCCTTAAAACTATTCAAATATTCAGTTTTAAAAGGTTCGAGCCCGGTAATCTTTAATAATGAATATAATTGCTCTCCGGAATTTGATTTTTGTATCTGTATTGAATTTTTATAAAATAAATTTTTGTCTTCCTGGCTCTTAATCATACTGGTAAAGCACATTACGCCCCATAAATATTTTGGGGAGGACTGAATGCATACTATTTTTTCGCCTATCTGGGGATTTAAATCTTTCATCAATGAAAATGCTTCTGATGAGACTATACACGCGTCCACCCGGCCAAAAAACAGATTTACTATCAATTGTGATTCTTTATCAGACATAGTTATGTTTTTAAAGAACCTTGTCTTATCAGGAAAATTTACTTTGGCCAGGATTACATCTAGCCAGATTTTTGAAGCAATGTAATTTACACCGGATAATAATCCGATATTAGCTCCTTTTAAATCGGCAATTTTATTAAAGTTGCTTCCCTTTCTTACCAAAATGTAATATTGTACAAATACATCTTCCTTGGAAACCGGCACTAATACAGGATTCAACTCTATTTTTTCAAAGTAATTTAAATAGTCATAAGTGTTAAGCGATAACATTGCAAGACTGTCCTGTTTCATCTGTTCAACTACATCACTTAAATTAGCATATATTTTTGCCTTAAGGTAATAACTGTGACTGTAATTAGAGGATTTCAAAATCTCGTTTATCAATACTCTAATTGCGGCCTGTGCGTCGTTTATATCAACTTCGCTGAATATATCTTTCATGTATCCGACCGAGTAAGTCTTTTTTGTAGATACATTGGTATTTTGCTGAGCTTTCATAATAAAAATAACAATGAGCACTGTAAACAGAACTGAAAAAACTAAAGTTGTAACCGGATTTTTTGATTCCATCTTAAAACAAATTAATTAGGCCGGTTATTATATTGATTTTGATCATAGCTATTTATCCTTTTCGTTTTCAGGAAATATGTATATTCTTTTAATAAATCTTTAAAACTATTCAAATAATCATATTTAAATGTTTGGAGTTTGTCAACTTTTATTAATGATAATACTTGTTTCCCGGAGATCAATTCCTGTATTTTTAGAGCATGTGTGTAAAATAAATCTCTGTCACCCGGGTTAACAAATGTTTTAGTAAAGCATACCACACCCCATAAATACTTTGGTGAAATTTCAATGCTTATTAATTTTTCTCCTACCTGCGGATTTAATTCTTTCATAACAGAAAATCCTCCTTTTGAGACTATGCAGGCATCCAACTGACCAAAAAATAAATTGAGAATTAATTGTGATTCCTTATTTTCCGAAATAATCTTTTTAAAGAACTTTGTCTTATCGGGAATATTATTTTTTGCCAGTGTTACATCCAGCCAGCACGTTGACGCTGCCTGATTTGTGCCTGATAATATTCCAATAGAGGTCCCTTTTAAATCGTTAATATTTTTATAACTATCATCTTTTCTTACAAGCATATAATATTGAGCAAATATATCTCCTTCGGCCGATGGTACTAAAACGGGATCAAGACCGGTTTTTTCATAATTTTTCAAATAGTCTGTTGTATTCATTGCTACAATTGCAAGGCTGTCTTGTGTCATCTCTTTATTTAATTCTTTAAAATCGTCGTAAATTTTAACCTTAAGTGAATAACCGGCGCTGAAATGATAAGTTTTTACAAGTTCATCCAACCACACTATTATTGCTGCTTTAGCGTCATTTAAATCAACCTGGTTAAATAAATTTTTCATATATCCTACGGTATAAGTCCTTTTTAACGAACTACTATTATTGCTTTGCGCTCGGGCTGAAAAATGTGTAAATGATAACGCAATTATTATTAAAAAATTAAATACTATCCTGAAAGTCTTCTTATACATATTTGAACTTTAATTTATCCAATGCTTTTTCAATTTATTATAAGTCGATATAAGGTCTCTTACATTGTTAAGGTATTCATCCTTGTATGGTATTATTTTCGCCGTCTTTGTCAAAGCAAATAATTGCCTGCCTGCAGCATAATTATCCAATGTAGTTAAATGCTTCAGCAATTCATTGCTATAAATAGAATTTTTGAATTTCATCGTAAAACTTGAAACTACCCTTAAATAACCCGGAGAACTATTTAAAATTGTAAGCTGCCTGCCGATTTGTGGATTTATTTCTACCATTGTTTCAAAGGACGTCTTAGATACAAGACAGGCATCCAATTGCCCAAAAAATAAAGATAATATCAATTGAGATTCCGTTTTATCGGTTATAATATTGTTAAATGACTTTTCTCTTTTTGCCGTTTTACCCGATTCTATTAAGACATCCATCCACATTACCGGGATCGGATCATTTGCCTTAGGCGGCATGCCGATTTTTTTATCCGCTAAAGCTGCAATATTGTTAATATTTTCATCTTTTCTTATTACTATTAAATAATTTTCAAGCGGGTCGGATTGACCGGAATTTACTAAAATAGGATAAAGGGATAATCTTGATTTATAAGCCAGGTAGTCTATTGAGCTTAAACTGATAACCGCCAGATTTTCCTTAGAATAATTTTTCAATAAATCATCCGTATTTTCAAAATAAACCGGCTTCATCGAAAAACCGGTTAAAAGTTGATCTTGTAAATTTTGAACATAAACTTTGATTGCTGCCTTTGCATCATTATAATCAGCATTCAAAAACATAGTTCGTAAAAATGCAACTCCCCATGCTTCGTTGTTTTCCGTACCTGATTTTTTCTGAGAAATTATATTCGTCATTAGTAAAAAAACAACAGCAATAAGTATTAAAAATTTACTTTTACAAAAGTTTAAATATTTATATCCCCGTTTAATAATAAATTGAAAAAAATCTTGAAGCATGCGTTACTTTATATTTTGAGTATTAATGTTTCCTATAATTAAATCCAGGTTTGCCGCCGCTTCAATATTATCATAAAGGGCTTTTTGATATTGCACATCCATGAGTGATTCCATTATTTGTGCTTCAACTAAATCTTTGGCTTCCGCCATATCCTGTTGAAAAGCTCTCTCTGTAAGCGAGGAATTTTCTTCTGCCGTTAATTTAGCCTGCCTGGCATTATTTACAGTCTCAACCGTAGATTCAAGTTTATCCATTACTTCTTTTATTTGCAGGCAGATAGCGTCGTGCAGAAGGATTTTCTGTTCATTTATCTTTTTTAACTCCGATTCGTTTTCTTCAACTTCCGCTGAAGTTCTGAAACCATTAAATATTGGGATATCTACTCCCAATCCAATCGTCCAGATTGAACTGTTTTCTTTGTTAACTATTCCGTAATTGTAAGAATTAAAATTTTGATCGAAACTCCCAATTAAAGCTACATTTGGCAGGTAGCCGCTGTATGCTTCGTCTATCTTTGCCTTGTATGCGGAAACCGCTGAAGTAACTTTCATCCAGTCGGGGTTATTATTATATGCCAGGTTAAGAAGGCTGTCAATATTTGAACCGGCTGCTATAAAAGGAATCTCCTCGTCAGGCAGGTCAAAATCATCATCAATCCCTAGTGTAAAAACCAATGCATCTTTTGCTGCTTTAACATCGTTTTTTAATTGACTTACCAGGGTTCTTACCGCATCAACAGTTACTTTATTTTTTAAGTAATCAAGTCTTGTAGTTTTACCGGAACCGTTTTTGTAGACACTTTCCGTAAGTTCTAAAGTTACATCAAGCCTTTCAAGAGCATCAGTCCCGATTTTATAAATCTTTTTTGCAGCCAAAGCGCCGTAGAACATTCTCTTCACGTCAAAACAAACTTCCAGGCTGCTTTTTTTATACTCCTGCCTTGAAATTTCTATACCGTTTTCGGCTTCTTTATTTATTGCCTGAACTTTCCCCCCGGTATATATAGGATATGTAAGTCCTACAGATGCATGAACATTCTCATTATCCATCAATTTAACATTTTCCTGCGGAACCGTTATGTTATCAAGGGAGACACTATATCCAAGCAAAGAAATAGGGGGGACGGACATTTTAAATGACGGAAGAATAAACAACAGGTCATTGTTGGTTAATGTATAAATTGCTTTCCCTGAAACTTGTGGCCAATATGCCGATTCAGCTTGCTTTTTCTGTGCATTTGCAACACTGATCTCCTCTTTAGAGGATTTAATTTTATGATTATTATCTAAAGCAATTTTAATGCAGTCGTTTAAGGATAAGATCTTCTTTGAGATAGTTGCCGAACTATCCTGGGAGTAAATATTGTTAGTAATAATTAATACGGTTAAAAAAGCAGTTTTAAATAACATCGTAATCTTTCCCGGTAAAATAGTTATTTCATTTTGTAATAGCACTTTATTTATCATTGAACTAAAAATACAAAAGGAGAGTGAAGTATATTCAGCTTAAAGGTTTGTTTTCAACTTCATTCTGCTTTACTTTTGCTTATATTTTCCCTCATGCAGACAATCAAAATTTTATATAATTTCGGTATTAGTTGAAGACTAATATATAATATTTATGAGTTGACAAATTCGTTATGTATAATTTAATAATACTATCGGAAAAAATGATAGGAATTTAAGTATTTACTTAAAATTTAATGAATTATGGGTTATTAGCTTAAATATTTAGCGCTTAAAGAAATAAGACAAAAAAACTTTTTTGGAGAATATCTTGGTTTAGTTAGATAAATATTTAGCTTACATTTATTGAGCAGAAGAATTAAAATTCAATTTTAGGATATGAATGTGATCGAAATCATATATTATGGTTAGGTTAAAGATAATTAAGTGCGAATTTAATTAAAATTCGTACTTATTATTATAAAACATATTTTTAGGCTGCTTTTTTATTAAGACTTATTTTTCTGTGGTAATATCCCTGCAAGATCTCCAATAATATTTACAAGCTGCTGATTGGCAGGAACTATAATTTTGGCGTTATTTTCTAGCGCAGCCTGTGCAGTTTCAAGCCTTTTTAAAAGTTGAGAATTTCCTACAAAATATTTATCTGCTGCCTCATTTACCAGACGGATTGCTTCAGCTTCTCCTTCAGCATGTAATATCCTTGCCTGCCTTACTCCTTCCGCTTGTTTGATAGCTGAACGCTTAACACCATCCGCAGTTGTTTCTGCAGCAGTTGCAAAATCTATAGCTGCAATTTTCTCGTTTTCTGCTTTTACAATTTTATTCATTGTATCCTGGACATCCTTCGGAGGGTCTATTTCCTTTAATTCAGCCCTTACAATATCAATACCCCAGTGTGATGTTTCTTTTATTAAAATATTATGAAGTTCATCATTAATTTTTCCTCTTTCGCTGTTGGCTGATTTTAAAGAAAGCGTGCCGATAATGTTTCGTAGTGTGCTCCTTGAAAGATTAACAATTTGATAGTTTACATCATTTACATTGTACTGCGAGCTTTTAACGCTTTCTTCATCTGCTTTAACCTTGTAGTATATCTGTGCATCAACCATAGCATTTAAATTATCATTTGTTATTATCTCCTGGGGGTTTGCATTTACAAGCAGCTCGGTAATATTTACGCGGTACATTTTATCAATAAAAGGTGCAACCCAGTGAAAACCGGGATTGGCAAAGCGATGATATTTTCCAAGGCGTTCAATTAGTCCTCTCCGTGTAGGCCGGATAATTCTTATCCCGGTTATAAATAAAAAAAGTATAATTGTTCCCGCTAGTTCAAGCCAGATGGATATGGAATCTTGCATATAACTTCTCCTTATTAAATTTTGATAACATAAATATAATTTTGGCAGGAAGCTCAGGTAAGCGAGCTGTTCACGAATAATTCGTGTAAACTAGGCAGATTCCCGGGTTAATTCTATAGTGCAAAGGGATGAAAAGTGGATTACATCCTCTTTATATTAATTGATAATAGTCCAAATTAGCATCTTTAAAGAAAGTTCAAAATTGTTGTAATCTTTACTAAAATCAAAACAATGCATAATCCTGATTATAAAAGCTGTTGTTAAGTCACCTTGCCCGGCTGATTTTTTTGTATTCAGCCGGGTTTTCTACTATCTTATTATTCAGATGTCTATTAATTCTTCTACGATTAAATAAAGTCCTAAATTAAAATCTTCAATTTTATTTATAACTCACCTTACCTTTTTTCATCAGGTTTCTGTTCTTTTTGCGCAGGCGGTTTATTAGCGGGTGGCGCTGATCTCTGCGGTTGTGCGCTTCTGTTTTGAGCCGGTGTTGATCTCTGCGGCTGTACACTCCTGTTTTGAGCCGGTGCAGATTTCTGCTGCTGTGCATTCCTGTTTTGAACCGGTGCAGATTTCTGCTGCTGTGCATTCCTGTTATGAGTTGGTGCAGATTTTTGCTGCTGTGCATTCCTGTTTTGAGCCGGTGCAGATTTCTGCTGCTGTGCATTCCTGTTTTGAGCCGGTGCAGATTTCTGCTGCTGTGCACTCTTGTTTTGAGTTGGTGCAGATTTTTGCGCCTGCGAATTCTTAGTCACGGGTGAAGTTGTATTCTGTTCAGGTTTAGTTTTATTATTTTGTAAATTAACATTCTGTTGTGGCTTTCCACCTGTGTTTGACTGAGAAGTGTTCTTCTGTGTGCTTCCAGGATTTCTTTGCGCAACAGTTTTTACATCTGTTAATCTCACCACTTTTGATGGAGCAGGGGTCTTACCATTGCCGCTGATCTTTTGTACTTGTGGCCTGTATATTTGCAATGCACCATTGCTTACATGCTGTCCGGGTGAAGTGCCTTCCCGGATAGCAATTGGTTTAACCGTAGTGTGAGTAACTTTTTGAACGTCATTTCTATCAGGGCCTGCAATATAGGAGCTGTTTCGACCGTTATCTTTTTGTACGTTTACTATCACTGTAGAATTATTTATGATTGTTACATTCCTGCTGCGGTCAATATATCGGTTACTTAGATCAGATCTGGTAATATCCCTGTCGTTTACAAATGTCCAGCGATCATTCGATTCATTGTATCCTCTGCCAAATGAAACACTCATACTAATACCCGGCCCTAAAGGTGCCCAGCCATAGTAACCGGGAGATCGTCTCCATGATACCCATGCAGGACCCCATTCATTATCGGGAATCCAAAACCAGCCGTAATTATCATCATAATTCCATCGTCCGTAGTGAAAAGGCGCCCATCCCCAGGGATAATCGGAAACCCATGTCCAGCCATCGTCTGTATATACCCAATGTCCTGCAGTAGCATAAGGACTAAAACCGGGATCTACATCAGGCATCCAAACGTATCCGTAATTCGGATAATTTACCCAATTACCATAGGGACTTAATCCATCATAAAACACCTGGTAACTTGCAGATGGCTGCGCATATGCTTCATTAGGTATCATCCATCCGGTAAAAGTAAATACAGACAGCATGGCCAATATCATTAAGAATCTCATTATATTATCCTTTCATTATTGTTTAATTTATAAATCAATTATTTTATCAATCATGTTTTAAACATTCAGTTTTATCTGATATTCTATTAATTATCCTCACAGGTTTCTTACACTAGATCTTTTATGCCGTTAATAGCGAACTGGATGCCTATACAAACTAATATAAAACCCATAATTCTCGAAAGGCTGTCAACTCCGTTTACACCCAGTAAACGGCGCATAGAATCAGCGCCGCGAAGAACCAGCCAGGAGACTATGGCGGTAATCAGGATAGCAAGTACAACACCTGTAAAAGCAAAAACTTTGTCATATCCATGGCGTCCGTCTATAGATGACGATATTGTAATTACTGTTGCAATAGCCCCCGGGCCGCTAAGACTGGGCATTGCAAGTGGACTAAAG
>Ga0181520_10002848_pt1 | contig 31379 bp, 35 predicted proteins | sample PEATcosm2014_Bin_29_FD_132451 | JGI IMG/M metagenome (GOLD analysis project Ga0181520, IMG submission 132451) | Peatland microbial communities from MTU Mesocosm Facility, Houghton, MI, USA - PEATcosm2014_Bin02_30_metaG | ecosystem: Environmental > Terrestrial > Soil > Wetlands > Peat | place...
GTCGCAGTTCCTGCTCTACGCCGTGCTCGGCGCCGGCGCGCTCGGCCAATTGTCGGAAGTGTGGAACGAGGTTTCGCAGGCCGCCGGCGCGGCGGCGCGCATCGGCGAGCTGATCGCCGTCGAACCGCGCATCGTCGCGCCGAAAGACCCGGCGCCCCTGCCCTCGCCGGCCCGCGGCGAGATCGCCTTCGACACCGTCGGCTTCGCCTATCCGGGCCGGTCGGACGAGCTGGTTCTGCGCCGTTTGAACTTGCGTGTGGCGCCGGGCGAGGTGGTGGCGATCGTCGGCCCGTCGGGTGCCGGCAAGTCGACGCTGTTCCAATTGATCGAGCGCTTCTACGACCCGACCGAAGGCGCGGTCCTCATCGACGGCGTCGACATCGCCAAGGCCGACCCGCAAGCGGTCAGGCGCGAGATTGCGCTGGTGCCGCAGGAGCCGTTCATCTTCGGCGCCAGCGTCGCCGACAACATCGCCTACGGCGCGCCCGGCGCGACGCGCGAGGCGGTCGAAGCCGCGGCCGAGCAAGCCGCCGCCGACGGTTTCATCGCCGCGCTGCCGCAAGGCTACGAAACGCAACTCGGCGAACGCGGCGTGACGCTGTCAGGCGGCGAGCGCCAACGCCTGGCCATCGCGCGCGCGATTCTTCGCAACGCGCCGATCCTGCTCCTCGACGAAGCGACCTCGGCGCTCGACGCCGAGAACGAAACGCTGGTGCAGGGCGCGCTGGAGGCGTTGATGAAGGGCCGCACGACGCTGGTCATCGCCCATCGCCTGGCGACGATCGTCAACGCCCAGCGCATTCTCGTCATCGACGGCGGCGGCATCGTCGAGGAAGGCACGCATGCGACCCTGCTCGCCGCCGGCGGCCTCTACGCCCGCCTCGCCCGCCTCCAGTTCGAAACCGGCGCCGCGGCGCTGACGGGGGACGTCAAGGCGGCGGAGTGAGAGCGGACTCGGCCTCGAGAGTGAGGGATCGCCGCGAGCGGCCGCTCTCAACGCCTCCCGGCGATTCCGCAATCAGATCGGACCAATCCGCGACCGCGCGTCAAGCGTATCGATCGCCGTCGGCGCCGCCCGACCGATCCACCTTATCGCGCGGCATGTTCCTCGCGACGCGTGCGGCATAGGGGTCGCGATTCATCCGGCGCGAGTGCGCGCGGCCGCATTTTGCGCAAACGAATATCTCGACTTGCGCATCAAAAATCGGATCGGCGGGTTCGATCCGTTTAAACCGCAGTTCGCCATCGCAGCGTTCGCAGCGCAAGGACAGAAGAGGCTGAACCAGGTTGCGCATATGCGACCTCCTTTCGCACGACATCCGTCGTAACGAAGCCGCGGGACGCTCAAAGGGGTCCCAATCAATGTGCGATTTCGTGGAAAGCCTGACGCTTTGGTGTGGCGCGGCGATTGTAACCAACGCTGGAAAACACTAGCGCGGAAAGGCGGCGCGACGAAGGCGCCGGTGTTTGCGGCTGCGGACGTCGCTTGATGGCGGTGGCCGCTCGGGCCACGGCGACGGACTGAACCAGACGCTGAAGGACTCTTGTTTGACCGAGAATTGCGCTCGCGCGTGAACTTCAACGCCGAAAAGGTGAAGCCCCGGTCGTGTTAAGGCCGGGACTATGCCTGATGCGGCGCCATGCTTCTCTCTGTTGTGGATTTCTCGTAGAGCTGAGCCCTCATCACGGCACGTCCTCAACGTATACCTTGCCGAAAAAGAATCAAGGGCTGCTTGTTTCAGATAACGGGTCAATTTGAAATTGACAGCCAAATTGCGTGCTGGAAAACCCTCCGCGATACGCCCATATTGTCGAGATGGTCGAAAACCACCCCTTCACGATCGGGGTCGAACCCGATCTTTTGCGCGATGGCCGCTTTCGCTGGGCGCTCTACGAAAACGGACAGGTTCGCAATCGATCCGCCGTGTCGTACGCGGCGGAACACGAGGCCCTTGCCGACGCCGTCAAGGCGCTGGAGAAGCAGATCGCCGACTGGCGGCCGGCCAGATGGCTGTAAGTCATCCTGCGGCGGCGCCAACGTTGCGAACCGGGAGAAAGCTCAAAGGTCGATTTCGCGATTGTCAGCGTCACTGGGGAGAGTTCGGCGATGACGCCATGCGAGGCGGCGACCCGTGCGCGCCGTCGGCCTGAGCCGGCGGTTGAGCGCGTCTCAGCAGCAATTGCGGGCCCAGCAAGAGGGCCATCAGGATCAAGAAGACGACGATCCGGTAGTTGGCGGGCGCAGCCGTGTTGCGGGCCGCACTTGGGCTCGACATTGGGCTAGAGAAGACTTGTCGCGGCGGAAGCAGCGCGATCAGTCGAGCGGCAATTTCATCGGCGTTCGCGCGCGCCGACATCTCTTCCGGTAGCGCCGCAATCAACGAACGCATTCTCTCGGTCGCAGCTTCCGTCGACATCTTGGCCAAACTCGCGGCCTCACGCCAAGGATCGATGTCCGATCGCGCCAGCGCCGACAGGACGCTGAGCGCCATTCCATTTTTCTCAAGGCCGATCGGCGCGAACAAAAAGGTCTCGAATTGCGACCGCTCGATCGAGGCCGAAGCAGAACGGGTCATGTCAGCCCTCAAACTTCGCCGCCTTTGATGAACGGTGCGCCAATCCGCGGGGCGCCGCCGCCCCGCCATTGCGATCCCGCACACGACGCCGACGGACGACCCGCGTCGCGCGCGCTGGCGAGCCGGACGAAGCTACGTGGGGCGACCATAAGTTTTCAATGCGTATTGCTGGCGGTTCGGGTTCACAACTCGTAAGCGTTCGTCGCGTCGGGCGTCGCAATCCAACTCGAGAGGCGGAGCAAGCCGAGCGCGCAGCGTCGAGCGAACTCACGCCATGCCCAGCTTCATCGGCGATCCGCCGCGCCGTGGTCGAGATTGACGTCCAATTCGTTCTCGGGCGCTCGAACGTCGCGAGAGGACGGCCGGCGGCCGGGCGGCGACGTCGAAATCATGCCCGTCGCGCCCGCTTGCTAAGCGACCCTGGCGCTCTCGCCGCCGGCTAGCGACGCCTCCGCGCGCTGGCTGGCGTTGGCGTAGCGTTTGGCGAGCGCGGCGCACGCCATCAGCTGAATCTGATGGAAGAGCATCAGCGGCAGCACGATCACACCAATCGACTGGCCGGCCAGCAACACGGTCGCCATCGGCAGACCGCTCGCCAGGCTCTTCTTGGAGCCGCAGAAAACGATCGTCACCTCGTCGGCGCGGGGGAAGCGCAGCGCTCGGCTGGCGTAGGTCGTGATCGCCAACGCCGCCGCCAGCAATAGGACGTCCACCGCGATCAGTCGCCCGAGATCCTGAAGGCCGAGCTGGCGCCAGATGCCCCTCGCAACGCCCTCGCTGAAGGCGGCGTACACCACCAGCAGGATCGATCCGCGGTCGACCAGTCCAAGCAACCGCTTGTGCCGCTGGGCCCAGTCGCCGATCCATGGCCGGACAAGCTGGCCGGCGGCGAAGGGCATGAGAAGCTGGACGACGATGGCGCCGGCGCCGCGCGGCGAAAAGCCCCCCTGGGCGCCAAGCAGCAGTCCGACCAGCACTGGCGTCAACGCCATGCCGATGAGGTTGGATGCGGTCGCGGCGCAGATCGCGGCCGGCACGTTGCCGCGCCCGATCGAGGTGAACGCAATCGACGATTGGACCGTCGAAGGCAGCGCGCAGAGCAGGATCACGCCGGTCCAGAGCGGCGGCGTCAGTAGCGTCGGAAACAGCGCTCTCGCGCCGAGGCCCAGCGCCGGAAACAAGACGAATGTGGAGGCCAGCACGACGACGTGCAGCCGCCAATGCCACGCCCCCGCCAAGGCGGCCTGCGGCGAGAGCCGCGCCCCATGCAGGAAAAACAGCAGGGCGATGGCGGCGTCGGCAGCGTATCCGGCGACGACCGCGCCCCCGCCGCGCGCCGGCAGGATCGACGCCAGACAGACCATGCCGACGATCGCCGCGATATAGGGGTCGACCGGCAACCGGAACGGCGGCGGCTTCAGGTTCATCGCCTTGATCCTCCGCGTGAGGGAAATCCACGGCCGCTTTTCCAGGGTTCGTCTCCACGACATGAACCGGCGCATAGCAATTGAGAACGCCTCCGAGCAAGTCTCGCACGCATCCCGTCTCGACCGCGTATCTCCGCGGGCCGGTCGAGCCGGCGCAAGCCGAAGCGTCGCGGATCGCGGCGGATCGATCGACTCGCGTCAGAACGTCCGGCCGCCGAGCATCAGCAGATGCTCGACAATCGGCCCGAGCGCCAGAGCGGGAAAATAGGTCAGCAGGCCGACGATGACGATGACGCCGATCAGCAGACCGACGAACAGGGGACCATGCGTCGGGAACGTCCCCGCCGAAGGCGCGGCGCGCGGCTTGACGGCCAGCCCGCCGGCGAGCGCCATGATCGGGACGCCATGGAAGAAACGGCCAGCCAACATCGCGACGCCGGTCGACGTGTTGAACCAGGGCGTATCGGCGTTGAGGCCGCCGAACGCCGAGCCGTTGTCCGAGGTTGTGGCGGCATAGGCGTAAAGGATTTCGGTGAGGCCGTGCGGACCGTCGTTTCCGAGGCCGACGAGCGCGAATTTGGCGATCGCCGAGACCGCGCTGAATCCGAGGATGAACGCCGGCGCGACCAGGATCGCGTACATCACCAGCTTCATCTCGCGCGCCTCGATCGTCTTGCCGAGATATTCGGGCGTGCGCCCGACCATCAGTCCGGCGATGAAGACGGCGACGATCGAGATCGCCAGCATGTCGCAGAGGCCTGTGCCGGCGCCGCCTGGGGTGATGCAGCCGATCAACAGGAAGAACAGGTTCACCGCGCCGCCGATCGGCGTCATCGAGTCGTAGGTCGCATTGGCCGCTCCCGTGCCGGTCCCGGTCGTCGCGGCGGCGAACAGGGAAGCTTGCGCCTGACCGAAACGCAGCTCCTTGCCTTCCATATTGCCGAGCGAAGGATCGACGCCGAGCGTCGTCAGCAGCGGATTGCCGGCGCTCTCCGACCAGTAGAGCGCGCCGAGGCCGAGCAGGAAGAAGATCGCCATCGTCGCGAGCAGCGCGCGGCCCTGGCGACGATCGCCGACCAGGCGCCCGAAGGCGAAGACCAACGCAACGGGAACGACGAGCATCGACCACGCCTGCAGCATGTTCGACCACACGCTCGGGTTTTCGAAGGGATGGGCGGAGTTGGCGTTGAAGAAGCCGCCGCCGTTCGTGCCGATCAGCTTGATCGCCTCCTGACTCGCGACTGGGCCGAGCGCAATCAGTTGTTTGGCGCCTTCGAGGGTCGTCGCTTCGACGGAGGCATGCAGCGTCTGCGGCACGCCGAGCGCGACGAAGCCGAGCGCGACGACGACGGAGAGCGGCAAATAGAGGTAGAGCGTCGCACGGGTCAGATCGACCCAGAAATTGCCGATGGTTTGCGAGGCGTTGCGCGCGAGGCCCCTGATGACGGCGATCGCCAGCGCGGTGGCGACCGCCGCGTCGAGGAAGTTGTTGGCGGTGAGGCCGAGCATCTGCGAAAGCGGACTCATCGTCGTCTCGCCGCCGTAGGCTTGCCAGTTGGCGTTGGTGATGAAGCTGACCGCGGTGTTGAACGCGAGGTCGGGCGGAACGGCGTCGAAATGTTGCGGGTTCAGCGGCAGCCAATTCTGCAGTCGCAGGACGGCGTATAGCAGGACGAAACATCCGCCCGAGAAACCCAGCATGCACAGCGTGTAGGCGAGCCATCCTTGTTCGATCGTCGGATCGATCCCCGCGAGCCGGTAATCGCCACGCTCCACCGGCGCCAGCGCCGGCGACAGAATGGTGCGCCTTCCTTCGAACAGTTCGACGATGAAGCCGCTGAGCGAATACGCGAGACCGAACACAAGGCTCAGCGCCAAGGCGATTTGCAGCCAGCCGACGGCGTTCATTCCGCTGCCTCCGCTCGGCGCCCGAGCGCGTCGGCCGCTTGGCGCGCCGCGCTTCGACTTTGAGGCGATTTCCGCGGCGCGCCTGTTCGCCTGCTCGCTTTGCGAGCCAGGAGAGTCCAGTCGTTGTGGGGTTGATCGTCCGTCGCTCGAGCCTCCTCATGCCGGGACGCTTGGCGAATCGCGCGCCCGCCGCGGCGGTCAGGACGAACAGCGCAATTCGATCGGATCAGGAGTGAAGCGGATGACGGTTCCGCGGCCGGCGCTCTCGGACTTGGCGTAGCAGATTGCGGCGTTCTCGCTGGCGAACAGTCCGCCGCAAAGGCCGTTGGCTTCCTGAACGATCCAGTGGCCGCCGTCGTCCCGGCCGAGCACGAAACTGAGCGGTTCTGAAGGAATTGTGCCGTCTTCGAAATTGGCGTCGAACATCGAACTCTCCATCGGCGACGGGCGCGACGGTCCGCGGCGGACTTGGCCGATCGAACTGCGATCGCGAGGGAACCCGCGCCCAATTTGGCGATCGTGAACGGATCGAAGCGCCGGCCCGCCAGTGGGCGCCGACGAACCGCATTTTCCGCGCTGTTCCCACCTGGAAGGCGCTCCGCACGATCTTTTCTCCATGCGGCGAGCCTCGCTCGCCGCGGCGCGGACAGTGCGCCAACACGCCGCAAGGGATCCATGTCGAAGGTCGGCCACGCTCGTAAGCGCAACGTAAGAGCGTTCCCGGCGACGAGGCCGAAGATCGCGCGGTCGCCGCCGTTGCGTCCCTGAGCGCGGAGATCACGGCGAATCCCCGCGGCGCTGGTTCAACGCGGCGGGCCCTTACGAACCCATTATGTTTTCGGCCTGCATTCGATATGGAGCGTTTGCGGCTTCCGGCGTTACAAGCGCGGCGCGATGAACCGGGCCAGTACGGCAGGTTGTGCGATGTTCGAGAACGCCTCTCGCGCCAAGGTCAGCGCTATGGCGTCGACTGCAGAAATGGCGCGGCGTCGTCACACGCCGAACGAAGTCGCGCTCCTCGCGCTTCAAGCGATGTTCCTCGCCATCATTGTCGCCTCCTTGGTCGCCTGGCTGACGCCTTCGAACTCGCGTCGATCCGCCGTTTCCGGCGTCGGCGCGGATTCGAATTGCGTCAGCTTCGGCAGAGGCGGCGCCTATTGCGCCGGCGATTCCGCGAGCGATGAGCGGTCGAATCGGCCCTCTGGCGCCGCCGAAGATTGCGTAAGCTTGGGTCGAGGCGGCTTGATCTGCAACCAGCGTCCTGGGGACGCCGGCGATCCCGGTTAGTCGAGCGAAGCCTCCGCTCCTGACAACGCGCCTGGATCGGCGCGAAGCGGCCGCAGCCGAATGTGAAAGCGTTGGCCGGCAGCGGCGAACGCTCGATTCAAGGCGGAAACGCCCAGTCTGCGCCGCCCGGCTGCAGCAACGCCCGAGCCTCCGGCGCCAAGCCGTGGGCGCGCTGGCAAAGCTCGGCGGCGCGAGGCGTCGGCGCCAGGCCGCGGCCGGCGCGCACCAGCGGCGCGTCGCCGGTTGCGGCGCGCAGACGAGTCCGCGTGCGGCTCATCGCCGACGCGCTCAGGCCAAGCCGTCGCGCCGCGCTTGCCGCGCCGCCCTCGGCGAGCAGCGCGTCGAGCGCGATCAACAGATTGAGGTCGGCCTCGGGCATTGGCGGCCGGCGAAATGTCGAAGCTGACATTCGCGACCACGGGCGGTCTGACAGTCGATCACGAGAACATTGAAGGCTTGATGCCGACGATGGAGATGATCTACGTCGCCAAACGGCCTGGGTTCAGCGTCGGCCCACAGATCGGCGACAAGACCGCGTTCGACATCGGCGCTCAGCACTACGCCGTCGCCGGCGTTATGGTCGTCGAAGGCGCGAGGCGAGGACTCCGCGAACGTCCTTTGGGCGCGCGTTCAGTTGGCGTCGAGCAAGAACCCGGCGAAGCCCCGCCCGAAGGCGTTGGAGACGGCGTGATGACAGGCCATGCAACTCGCCGGAAAGTCCTGCATGTACGTCTCCATCGTCACGTTGGCGAGGTTTTCATCGGGTTCGCCGTTTTGCTCCGCCTCGACCTGATAGGGCTCGGCCGGCGCTGATGGATCGATGCGCAGGCCGGGAAAGTACCGACCGTCGTTGTCAGGGGTCGGCGGTTGCGTCACCGTCGGCCACTGGGTCGCGACGAGCATGTAATGCGCCCAAACTGTGCCCCTGATCTCCGGTAGCGCCCAATAGGCGCGGTTCATCGCCATGGTCTCGCCGTTGATCGGGCGCCTGCGGATGACTTGCGTCGGTTCGGGATCGACTTTTGGCGGATTGCTTAGCGCGACCGGCCGCGCCAACGGCGAGTCCAGTGGCGGATCGATTTCGGTCTGTTGCTTGGCGGGATCGTTATACGAATAAGGCGCGCTTGAGTCCTTCGCATCGGGTTCGCGCGCCTCGCCGACGCCGACGGGCGGCACGTTGTCGACGTGCTCGAACGTGCTCCACAGCCATTGCGGCCGATACTTCGTCTTGATGGCGATGTGCAGGCCTACCAACGCCACATCGCGTTTGGCGCAAGTCGGCCGTCCCGCCGCCAGACTCTTGGCGACGTCGACGACTTCAGCGTCCCTGACCACAAAAAAGCGCCGCCGCACGGCTGGCGAGTCAGCCTCGGTGAGGATGCGCCACGCCGCCTTCACCGCGATCGAACCGACGGCGAATTGCGCTGGCGCTTCCGCCGTCGGCAGTAAACGGCGATGAAACCAGCCGTGGCCGACGATCGAATCGAACTCGGCCTCGCTGACCCTCACCTCATAGCGGGTGTAGGTCCGGTTCTGCGCGACAAGCGGCCCGAGGAACTTGCCTGGCGTGAAACCCGCCTGGTTGAAGTCCGCAAACGGCGTGAACGACGCGAGAGTCTTGGTTCGATTGTCGAGCGCGCCGCAGGGATTGCGTCCCTCGTAACTGGCCCATGGCGCCGGAGCGAGCGCGCTTCCGCCCGGCCCGCGCTGAAAGATTTCGTAGCGCGACTTGAAAGTCTCCCACACGCGAGGGCCGGGGTCCCCGAGCGTTTTCGTGCGATCGGGTTCGCCGCGATGGCCGGGGTCCGTCAGCGCTGGCCACGACAAAGCGACGAACGCGCGCCAAGCGAAATTGTCGAAGGCGGGAAACGGGTCCGGCTTGGTCGACGGGACGTCGTCGATGCGGTCGGGCGAAACTTTGGGCTGCACGTCCTCCGCGCAGGCGAAGCGCGGCGCGATGACCACGGCGGCGAGGCCGACGGCCACAGCGACGCGCAGCGCACGACCGCCGGCGCTTACGCTTCGCGGCGCGCCCTCGCGAGGCATCGCGATCCTCCATTAGCGTTCGCGCGTCTGCGCCCGTCATTGCGCGGACGCGCCCGCGCCGTCGGGCTGCGCTTGCGACGTCCATGCGGCGAGCCGTCGCTTCCCCGCCGCAGCCGTCCCGGCGCAGGCGTCACTTCCGAACGACAGGTCCGCGAATCTCGCCGCTGGGAATCTTCGTCGAGTGAAGATTGAAATACCAGCGGCCGATCTTCAGATCCTGGGCCTGCGTGGCGTCGATCGTCGCCTTGCCGCTGAACGGACTGGCCAAACTGCCGGGCGTTCCGACCTGGATCGGCGCGTTCTCTTCCGAAGTGGCGCCGACATAGGAAACCGGCCCGTGGAAATGCGCGCCGATCGGCGCCGAGGAAAGGCCCGAATAGACGCAGGTCCAGGTCAGCGTGTTGGTGCTGGCGTCGAACGTTGCGTCGATATGGCCCGTCGCTTTGCTGTCGTTGGGCGGCACTTCGCGACCGCCCGTGAGATCGGCCTGGAAATTGAGGATCTCGGCCCGGGCGCCGGCGCCGCAGATCAGCAGCGCCAGCGCGCCGCCGAGCAGGCCCGTCGCCAGGACGCGCCGCCCCGCCGCGATCGGGCCGCGGCGGATGGAATGGCTTGTCGGGCGGCGCTCGCATGTTGGCGTCATCGACGTCCCCCCTGCAGTTCGGCAGATTTCAGAGCCGGTCGAATCGGTGTGAGCGATCCTCCCAGCTATCTCGAGCGTGATATCTGGCGACGCGCCGTCGCCGACGCAACGCGCCGGCGGCGGCCAGATCGTTCGTCTCAGAACGCCGCCCAAGCGTAAAGGAACAGCGTGTCGTTGCCGGAAGCGTTGTGCGTGCCCCCCAATCCGCTCCCGTCGAAATTGCTGGTTCCGCCGTAGAGCTGCAGGTAGTGGACATACTGCACGCCGATGCGCGCGTTATAAGTCGAGTACGGCGCTGGGCTGCCGTGGCTGAACGGCAGATAGGCGGCGTCGAAGATGAGGCCGGAGCCGTTGGGGCTGTTGTTGGCGCTATTTCCGACGGGAGTTATACACGGACCAAGCGAGCCGTAGAGGCCGCAATCTTTGGTTCCCGACACGTTGAAATAGCCGCCGGTGAGCTCGTAGGTGTGATCCCAGACGAAGGTGGCGTTGGCTTTGAAGCTGTTCAACCTGTCGTTGAGGTTGGACGATCCACCCTGGGAAAATGTCGAATTGAGGTTCTGATACTCGATGATGTCCGACAGCTTCACCGTGACGCTGTATTGGCTGCCATCGTACTGATATTGCGAGTCGAAGCCGATGTCGGTGTAATTGTCCGTCGCCCCCGTCGGCGAGAAGACCCCGCTCGGCGCGGTGCGGCTGTACATGCCAAACGTGCCGACCTCGAGGTAGTTGTCGCCCCAATGCGGCTCGAACGCCAAGCGCCAGTAAGGCTGGACGCCGACCTGGACGTCCGGCGTGACGCCGGCGGGCAGCACGCCGAACGCTTCGAGGGTCGACTTGTTATAGCCGCCATAGGCCGTCAGCTCGGCGTAGAGCATATCGTTCCAGAAGATGTAGGCGCCGGCCCCGCCGACTTGCTGCGCCAAGGCGTCGATATGGGTGCCAGGCGGCGCGAAAGCGGCAACACTCGAGCTCAGCTCGGGAAACTGCCAGGCGTTGACCGTGTTCCAGACGTCTTGAATGGTTGGCGTGTTGTTGGCCGTGAGCCCAAGATAAGCGTCGGCGCCGAAAATCTTGAATTGGTCGACATAGCGGACGTCGGAGCCGTCGAACCAAACCTGACCGGTGACGGGATTGCCGCTCACCTGGATGAACGACCCCAGATTGCCATAGATCTGCCCGGCGAGCAGGCCCGTGACTTGCTGGGTGACGAAATTGTCATTGGTCTTCAAGCCTGGATCGGGCGGAGCGTCCTGCGCCGAACGGGTGTGCGTGAAGCCCGGCATCGCCATGAGCGCCACCGGCGGCCCCTTCCAGTCGCCGCCTTGCAGCGTGTAGCCGGCAAGCTTGAATCGCCGGCCGAACGGCGTCAGTTCGGGAAACGCCGTGTGGCAGGCGGCGCACGGCTGGCCAGTCTGACGGGCGAAGCTCGGCACCGCATGGGCCGGACCGGTCGCAAGCAGCGACGACAGCGCGAAAGCGGCGAACAGCGCCAATGCGGCGACGGCGGCGCTGGCGCCGCTTCGAACCCGCGCCGCGGCCCAACGTGCGGCTCGCCGGTTGGTCGCCATGCGCTCCCCCCCTCCCCCTGTATGAGCGCGACGCGCCTTCGCCCGAATCCGTCCTAGCAAGGGCGCGGCTTCACGATTGGAACTCTATGGCTCCGACTTGGCAGCGCCAAGCGAAGTCAGATTGAAAATTCGTATACTTCCGTTCAGGCCTTCTTGACCCACAGCTTGCACCAGCCGATCGGCGCGATTTCGCCGGCGACCGACTTGCACGCATTCGGCGCAACAAAGAAGTTGCATTGGTCGCACTGCTTGCCGTCTTTCGGCGTCGCCTGGTAGCTGACCGCCGCCTGAGGCAGGCCGGCCGCCCTGGCCGCGCCGGCGCCGAGCGCAAGCAGGGGGGCCGCGCCGGCGGCGGCGAGCAGCACCGTGCGGCGGCTTACGTCATGCGGCTTACGATCATGCATAGGAATGGACCTTTCCGAGGAGGCTGCCGGCCAACGAGGGCCCCCGTCGACGCTGGTCGACAACGTCAAAAAAGCGCAGCCCCGCCACCCGGCGGGCGACGCTTGCGCGACAATATGGCACACGCACAGCGTTTGGAAAGTTGATTCGCGTGACTCGCGGCGCGCGGTCGCTTCCGCGTACACCCCGCCCTTTGGCGCCTAACCATGGACGCCGCCCCGCCAGCAATCTCGAACCGCCGCCGCGCCTGCTTACGCGGTCTTCGGCAACCAGATCTTGCAGCTGCAATTGTCGCTGATGACGCCGACGACGTCGAGGCAAGACGACGGCGCGCGGAATAGGCGGCAATCGCCACACTTGTGGCCGTCGCGCGGTGAATCGCTGAAGCCGACGCAAGCCTGCGACACCTTCGGAGTCGCCGCTTGGCTCGCCGCCGCCAATGTCCCGCAGGCGCCAAAAGCGACGCCGCCGATCAACAGCCTGCGGCGCGAAAGTCGCGGACCCGCGCTGACTTCAAACTTGGCCATGGCAGCCTCTTGTGGTTCGCGTCCGCGAGCAGGCAATCCAGCAATTGCCCGATGACCACGAAACTCAATGCTTGCGGAATTACAAGGTACGCGTCTTCCGCCGCCGCTGCGACGCGACCGCTTGTCGCATAGGGATCTGCGACGCGGATCGATCGCCGTTGAGCGTCTTGCCGATCTGCGACCTGGTAAAACGATGTCGCGAAAAGATAATTGATTTTTCGCCCGTGGCGTCCAAGCTCAACGTTCGCGAGGTCGTCGACGTGCATCGCCGGCCTCGGCCAGCGCTGAAGGCGAGTTCAACTCAACCGCCGGCATGGGCCCAGCGCGGATAAACCGAGCGGTTCACAGCAGCCACAGCAGAATCTATACCGATAAGTTGGAGGCGACGCCAATGCGAAGTCATTGCGTGCGAATTACCCGTCGTAACTTTCTGCGTGGCGTTTCATACGCTGCGGCGAGTGGCGCAGTTGCCGCAAACGCGGACAGCGCCTTCGTGGCGCCGCCCAAGAAATCCCAAGCCGACGCCGCTTATCAGGATAGCCCGCATGGCAACCAGCGGTGCGAAATTTGCGCCCCGTTCCTCCCGCCCGATCAGTGCAGGACGGTTACGGGTCCAGTCAGCAGGCACGGTTGGTGCAAGATGTACAAGGGGGCCTGAATTCATGCGGCGCGCCGACCTACGTCGGCTGTAAGGCCGCGAGCGGCGTCGCTCATGAATTCGGCGAGAGCTTGTCCGTCAATCGCCGCCGACGGTCGACTGAATTCGTCCGACCGCACAGCCGCCGTCCCGCCTCCAGAGAAGCCCGAACACCCTAGGTGCGTCTGGAATGGCCGAAGACCCGTCGCCGCTCTTGCCTGGACGCGACGACGGCGAACCGCCGGGCTCCGCCGTCGTCAGCCACTCGCTCGCGGATGCTGGAATCCCTTTGACCTGAATCCGAGTCTTTCTGTAAAACAGAATTTCCGCTATAATGCTCCTTGTCTCCCCCAGCGGACCTCGGAGCGCCCCCTATGTCGAACGCACCGGAAAAACTCTCGAAGCGCCAGCGCCAGCGTGAGGCGACGCGGGCGCGGCGGCTGGCGACGGCCGAGCGGCGACAGACGATGTTCGAGCTCATCGTCAGCGGCCATTCCTACGCGGCGATCGCGCGCGAGACCGGCCTCAGCCCCTCGGCGCTGCGCCGCGACGTCGACAAGGCGATCGCGGCGCGCCGAATCGACGCGCCGGAGCGCTACGTCCATCTGCAGGTGGCGCGGATCGAGAAGGCGCTGCTCGCCGCCGACGCGGCGATCGAGCGCGGCGACGTCAGAGCGGTATCCCAATACCTCAAAGTCGTCGCCGCCCTCGACCGCTACCACGGCCTGGCGGTCGCGCTCGCGCCGCCCGAGCCGGCGTTGGCGCCCGCCGAGCCGCGCCTGCCCGCCCCCGCCCCGCCGCTGGCGCTGACCCATGCCGCCCCGCCGCTCGAAACGGGCGCGGCGGCGACCGTCGAGCGCGCGCAAAATGGCGCCTAACGCCCTGAAAGACTTGCCGCGCGCAACCGACTTGTCGCGGGGCCCTGGGCAGTGGGCCTAGGCGGTGGGCAATGGGTGGTCGTGAAGGAAGACCTATCGCCCCCTACTCCCTACCGCCCACTGCCGGCTTGCCCCTTCACCCGAACAGCGCCTTGAACCGCCGCGCGGCGGCTTCGGGATCGGCGGCGGCGACGATCGCCGACACGACGGCGAGCCCGTCGGCGCCGGCCGCCAACGCCGGCGCGCTGTTGTCGGGCGTCAGGCCGCCAATCGCGACGACGGGCTTGCCGGTCAGGCCGCGCAACCGCCGCAAGCCGTCGATTCCGAGCGGCGCCGCGGCGTCTTCTTTGGTTCGCTGCGCGTAGATCGGCCCGACGCCGAGATAGTCCGCGGCCTCGGCGTCGGGGCGCAGAACCTGGTCGACCGCAGTGATCGACAGGCCGATGAACTTGCCCGGCCCCATCAGCCGCCGGGCCGCCTCGACCGGCATGTCGTCCTGGCCGACATGCAAGCCGTCGGCGTCGACCGCGAGTGCGACGTCGAGGCGATCGTTGATCGCCAGCGGCGCGCCGAACGGCGCCAGCGCCGCCTTCAACGCCCGCGCCTGCTCGATGAAGGCGCGCGTCGTCGCTTCCTTTTCCCTGAGTTGCACCATGGTCGCGCCGCCGCGCACGGCCGCCAGCGCGACGTCGACAACGCTGCGGCCCGCCGCCAGTCCGCGGTCGGTGACCAGGCACAGGCGCAAGCTGGCGACGTCGAACGCCATTTCAGCGCGTCCGCATGCGCGTCGCGACGTCCGGCGCCGAGACGGAGTCGAGCGCGTCGATGAAGGCGACGCGGAAGCTGCCGGGACGGAGCGCCGTTTCGGCGGCCTTTTCCCCGGCGACGCCGTAGACGCCGATCGCAGCGACCGTCGCTAGGAAGGCGTCGGGCGCGCCGGCGGCGAAGGCGGCGGCGATCGCGGAGAGCGCGCAGCCCAGCGCCGTGACCTTCGACATCAGAGGCGAACCGTTGGCGATCTCGACCACCCGCTCGCCGTCGGTGACGAGGTCGACCGCGCCGGTGGCGGCGACGACGCAAGCCTGGCGGCGCGCCAGCGCGACCGCCGAAGCGCGGGCGGCTTCCGTGCCATGCGCGCTGTCGACGCCCTTCGGCGCGGCGGCCTCGTCATGCAGCCCGACGATGCGCGCGCAGGCCATGATCTCGGAAGCGTTGCCGCGCACGATGGTCGGCTTCAACGCCAGCAGGCGGCGCGTCGTCTCGTCGCGGAAGCGCGTCGCGCCGACGCCGACCGGATCGAGGACCCACGGCCGGCCGTTCTTCGCCGCGACCCGCGCCGCCGCCTCCATACCGACGACCCAGTCGGTCGACAGCGTGCCGATGTTGACGACCAGCGCATTGGCGATCGCGCCGAAGTCCTCGGCCTCTTCCGGGGCGTGGATCATCGCCGGCGAGGCGCCGATCGCCAGCAGCGCATTGGCGGCGACGTCCATCGAAACGAAATTGGTGATCGCCTGGACCAGCGGCCGCTGGGCGCGCAGCGCGGTCAGGCGACGCGCGGCCTCGGCGGCGAGCGCGACGGGCGTGGGGTTCTGTGGGCTCATGGCGATCGGCTCCAGGGCGGCGGCGCGCCGTGGCCGCATCCCTAAACCCCCCACGGCGGCGAAGTCGAGCCCGGCGGCTCCGCCCCGCCCGTCACTGCAGCCACTTCGCCTTGAGCGCGGCGAGCGCGCCGGTCGCGCCGGCGACGTGCAGCCATTGGTCGACGAACGCCTTCAGCGCGGCGTCGCGCGGCAGCAGATAGGCCTTCTCGCTGAAGTCGAACGGCGCGTCGGGGTGGATCGCGCACAAGACGCCCGGGTGCAGCTTCTGCTGGTAGAGCGTCTCGGTGGCGTCGGTGATCATCAGGTCGGCCTCGCCCTTGGCCAGACGATCGAAGATCGACAGATTGTCGCCCGACACGTCGATATGCGCGGCCTTCAGATGGGCGCGGTCGAACTTTTCGTTGGTTCCGCCGGGATTGACGATCACGGTCACCTCCGGCCGGTCGATCGCTGCAAGATCGCCGAACTTGTTCTTGTCGGCGCAGCGGGCGATCGGCGTCTTGCCGTCGCGCAGATAGGGCGCGGAGAAGAACGCCGTCTTCTGCCGATCGAGCGTCACCGACACCCCGCCCATGGCGACGTCGAAGTCGCCGGCGGCGAGGTCGCGGGTCAGGTTCGCCCAGCGCGTCGGGACGAACTCGACCCTGACCCCGAGCGCCGCGCCCAGCGCCTCGGCCGCGTCGACGTCGAGGCCGGAATAAGCGCCGTCGGCGCCGCGGACCGCGAACGGCGGATAATCGCCGGTCGCGCCGACCTTGAGCACGCCGCGCGCGAGGATGTCGTCGAGCCGCGTCTGCGCCACGGCCGGCGCAGCGAAGGCGGCGAGAGCGCAGAGGACGACGACGCGCGCAAAGATCGAGCGCAGAGCGGGAGCCATCGCCGAAGCTTGCCGGTCGAGCGGCGCCAAGGCAAGCGCGGCGCAGTGAAGCCGACGCCGGCCTTGGCGAGTCGTCCAGCCGTCATCCGCCGTTTTCGTTGTGCGAGCAGGTGTAGCCAAGCGGAGCGGAGGTTGAGCCCCAGACGGGCTCGGCGCGGTCGGCGCCACAGGCGTTCGGGTTGCTAACCATGCCCGTGGCGGACGGCGGCGCGCTCGGCCGGACAGCGGAACTCTGGTCGCGATCCAACTGCGTCTCATAGAGCGCCCTCGCGCTCCGCCAAGTCTGAGCGTAGGCCGCCGAATGAATCGCCAGGAACGCGATCATGGCCAGTTGAAAACTCTTCATCGATTTCTCCTCTCGGCGCCGCATTTGGCGCGCTACAGAAGAGACTTGCCGGCGAACGCGTTTATTCCCGAGGCGCGGCCGTCTCACCCGACGACCCGCCGGCCGCTCGGTCGCTTGGCGGTCAAGCCCCTCCGCGCGACGCCTTGACGAAGTCGACCAACGCCCGCAGCGGCGCCGGCACGAGGCGGCGGCCGGGATAGTAGAGAAACGGGCCGGAAAAACTCAGCCACCAGTCTTCGAGAATCGGCGCGAGCGCGCCGCTCGCCAAATGCGGCCGCAGCCAGTCCTCGAAGTGATAGATGACGCCGACGCCGGCGATCGCCGCGTCGACCAGCAGATCGGCGCCGCCGCCGAGCTGGACCACCAGCGGGCCGGCCGGATCGACGCGTACGACTTCGCCGTCACGCTCGAATTCCCAAGTCGCCGCCGCCCGGTTGGCGAAGCGGCCGCGCAGGCAAGCGTGGTCGAGCAGGTCGCGGGGGTGCGTCGGCAGGCCGCGGCGAGCGAGATAGGCGGGTGCGGCGGCGGTCGCGAAGCGCTGAACGCGCGGCCCGATCGGCACGGCGATCATGTCCTGCTCCAACCGCTCGTCGTAGCGAATGCCGGCGTCGCAGCCGGCCGCCAGCAAATCGACGAAGCTGTCGTCGGCGATCACCTCCAGCGTAATCTCGGGATAAGCTTCGAGGAACGGCGGGACGATGCGCGGCAACACGAGCCGCGCCGCGCTGATCGGAACATTGAGCCGCAGCGCGCCGGCGGGCCGATCGCGCAGCGCCCTCGCCCCGTCGAGCGCCGCCTCGACTTCGGCCAAGGCGGCGCCGAGCCGGGCGAACAGACGCTCGCCGGCCTCGGTCGGCGCGACGCTGCGGGTCGTCCGGTTGAGCAGCCGGACGCCGAGATCGGCTTCCAGCCGCCGCACCGCTTCGCTCAGAGCCGAAGCGCTGGCGCCGCTGGCGCGCGCGCCTTCGCGGAAGCCCCTGGCGCGCGCCACCGCGACGAAAGCGTTGAGATCGCCGAGATCGACCTTCATTGTCCGCAATTCCGCACGACCTGTCTTGATCATGCCTGATTATCGCGCGAGCAAGCAAACCCTAGCTTGGGCCATCGGCAAAAGGAGACGGATCATGTCCAGCATCGACAAGGCCGGCGCGTTCAAGCTCGGCGACCGCTTGGTCAAGCGGCTCGGCTACGGCGCCATGCAGCTTGCCGGGCCCGGCGTCTTCGGTCCGCCGAAGGATCGCGACGCCGCCGTGGCGGTGCTGCGCGAGGCGGTGGCGAGCGGCGTCAACCACATCGACACCAGCGATTTCTACGGCCCGCACGTCACCAATCAGATCATTCGCGAGGCGTTGCATCCCTATCCCGACGACCTCGTCATCGTCACCAAAATCAGCGCCCGGCGCGGCGCGGACGGATCGTGGCTTCCGGCGTTCTCGCGCGAGGAACTGATCCAGGCGGTGCACGACAACCTGCGCAACCTGGGCCTCGACGTCCTGGAGGTCGTCAACCTGCGCAGCATGTTGAGCGTTCACGGGCCGGCGGAAGGATCGATCGAGGCGCCGCTGACGGTTGTGGCCGAGCTGCAGCGCCAGGGCCTGGTGCGCCACATCGGCTTGAGCAACGTCACGCCCGCGCAGGTCGCCGAAGGACGCAAGATCTGCGACATCGTCTGCGTGCAGAACCAGTACAATGTCGTCCAGCGGGCCGACGATGCGCTGATCGACGACCTTGCGCGCGACGGCGTCCCCTACGTGCCGTTCTTTCCGCTCGGCGGGTTCACGCCGCTGCAATCGTCGGCGTTGTCCGACGTCGCGCGGCGTCTCGGCGCGACGCCAATGCAGGTCGCGCTCGCCTGGCTGCTCGCCCGCGCGCCGAACATCCTGCTGATCCCCGGCACGTCGTCCCTCGCCCACTTGCGCGGGAATCTCGCCGCGGCCGATGTCACGCTGCCTGACGACGCCCACGCGGCGCTCGACAAGGCGGCGGGCGCAGCCGCCGCCTGACGGCGCCCCGCCTCACTCGTTCTTTGCGCCGTCGAAGATCCAGGTGCGGATGAGATCCCGGTCGCATGTCGACAATTGCCTCTTGCCGTGCGGCATCCGGATGTCCTCCGAGACGCGCCAGTCGAGCAGCCGCATCAGGCTGCTCGAATCCGCATCGCCCGGCACCACCATCGCGCCGAACTTGGTGCCCTTCATCACCGATTCGTAGGACGTCACCTCGAACCCGCTCTTCTCGGCGCCTTCGCCGCCAGGCAGGTGACAGGCGCCGCACTTGAAGTTGAGCAGCGGCAGGACATCCTCGGCAAAGCTGACGCGCGGTTTCGCGGGCGACGCGGCGCAGGCCGCTGTGGGAAGAAATTCAACCGCCGGGCCGACGAAGAGAATCGCCGACAGCGCCGCCGCGCCGATCGCCAGAGTGTATCGAGTCGTCATGCGAGCCTCCCTCGTACCCGTCGTTCGCCGCATGAGCGGCGCTTGCGGCGCGAACTTTGCCGTGCGCCGTCTCGAGAGGCTATGCGCAATCGCAAACTGGGACCCTGCGTCTCTGAGTCGCGACTGGGCCGCCGCGCAGAAGGAGAATGGGCGGGAAAATCGGGCGAAACGCGCCAAAGGGTCCGCCGCGCGCGACGGCTTGCCGCGCCTGCCCGTGCCCTATCGCTCGGTCAGTTTCAGTTCGATGCGGCGGTTGTGGGCGAGGGCTTCGTCGTCCGTGCCGGGATCGATCGGCTGGAATTCGCCGAAGCCGGCGGCGGCGAGGCGGGTCGGCTCGATGCCCTTGGAGATGAGGTATTGCACGACGGCGATCGCGCGCGCCGCCGACAGTTCCCAGTTCGACTTGAACTGTCCGCCGGTGATCGCCTTCGAATCGGTGTGACCGTCGACGCGCAGAATCCAGGGAATGTCGGGCGGGATCTCGCGCTCGAGATCGAGCAGCGCCGCGGCGAGCGAGTCGAGCGACTGCTTGCCGGCAGGGCTGATGTCGGCCTTGGCCGATTCGAACAGCACCGAGGATTCGAACACGAAGCGGTCGCCGACGACGCGGATGTCGGGGCGGGCGCCGAGGATCTGGCGCAACCGCCCGAAGAAGTCGGAGCGGTAGCGCGCCAGTTCCTGCACCTTCTGCGCCAACGCGACGTTGAGCCGCTGGCCGAGGTCGGCGATCCTGGCCTGCGCTTCGCGGCCGGACGATTCGGAGGCTTCGAGCGCCTCCTGGATCGCCGCGAGCTGCTTGCGCAAGGCGGAGATCTGCTGATTGAGGATGTCGACCTGGGCGAGCGCCTTGGCCGAGATCTGGCGCTGGGCGTCGAGCGCGGTCGCCGCCGCGGTCGCCCTGTCCTTTTCAGCTTCGACGCCCGCCCCACCCTCGGCCGCGGCGTCGAGCAGATGCTGACGCTCGGACTGCGAGGCTTCGAGCGTCGCGGTCAGCGAAGCGATCTTAGTCTGGTCCTCGCTCTTCTCCGACCGTTCGAGCGCCAGCAGGCTGGTCAGCTCCTCGATCTGCTGGTTGAGCTTGGCGAGCGCGGTGTCCTTGCCGGTCACCTCGCGCGACAGGAAGAACTGCGCCAGCATGAACACCGACAACAGGAAGATGATGACCAGCAGCATTGTCGACAGCGCGTCGACGAAACCGGGCCAGTAGTTCACGCTCTCGAAGCGGCGCCGATGCGACAACGCCATGGCTTGACTCCGTGTGGCGAAGGATCAGTGCGTCTCGCGCTCGCTCGTCAGGCGGCGCAGCAACTTGCGGATGTCGTCCTGCAGCGCCGTCTGGGCGTTGACCCAATCGCGGATCTGCTGCTGCTCCTGGCGCATGTGGCCGACCAGCGACTGAATGCCCTCGGCGAGGCTCGCCATCGCCGCCGCGCTGCGGCGCTGGTCGTAGACTTCGCCGGCCGCCTTTTCGTGGAGCGAAGCCGCCGATGGCGGGTTCATTTCGACATGGGCGGCGAGGAAGTCCTCGAGCTCGGTGTAGAACCGGTTCTGCGCCTGCCCCGCCTGAAGATCGAGAAAGCCGAGGATCAGCGAGCCGGCGAGGCCGAACAGCGACGACGTGAACGACACGCTCATGCCCGCGATTGGGGCCGACAAGCCGCTCTTCAGGTCGTCGAACATGGTCGTCGTGTCGGCGCCGGTCTTCATCGAATCGATCACGCCGCTGATCGAATGAACGGTCTCGAGCAGACCCCAGAAGGTGCCCAGCAGACCGAGGAAGACCAGCAGACCGACAAGATAGCGATTGAGCTCGCGACCCTCGTCGAGCCTGGCGCCGATCGAATCGAGGATCGCGCGCGAGGTGGCGGTCGATACGCCCCGCTCCCCCGCCCCGGCGTTGATCAGCGTCGCCATCGGTCCGAGCAGTCGCGGTTCGACGATTCGCGCGCCGGCGACCGGCTGGACGAGGGAATTGACCCAACGGATTTCACGGAACAACCGGAACACCTGGCGAAAGGCGAACAGCGAGCCGATGACCAACACGCCGATGATCAGACTGTTCAGCCCCGGATTGGCGGAAAACGCCAACATGATCTGCTTGTAGAGGATGAGAGCGACGAACCCGACCAGGATCAGGAACGACGCCATGCCGACCAGGAAGATGCGCGGCGAGGTCAGAAGGCGATGATCGGATGCTTGCGCCATAGGGGAACCGGTGAGCGGGCGAAATGCGGCGGCGTATCCTAGCAGAAATGAGGCCGGCGACGCCAAGCCCGCCGCCGCGGCGGCGTTCCGACCTTGTTCCGCGCCCGCGAACACCGCTGCGCCGGCGGCGCAGCCGGCGCGACTCCAGGAGTCGAGCGGCGGCGGCCGACCGCCCGCGCTTCGGCTCAGGCGACCTTCCGCTTCGGCTTCAGCCAGCCGCGGTTGTTCAGCACTTCGGCGATCTGGACCGCGTTCAGCGCCGCGCCCTTGCGCAGATTGTCGGAGACGCACCACAGCGCAAGGCCGTTCTCGACCGTCGGATCCTCGCGGATGCGCGAGATGTAGGTCGCGTCCTCGCCCGCCGCCTCGTGCGGCGTGATGTAGCCGCCTGGCTCGCGGCGGTCGATCACCAGGCAGCCGGGCGCAGAGCTGAGAATATCGCGCGCTTCGTCGGCGGTGATCGGCTGCTCGAACTCGATGTTGACCGCTTCCGAATGGCTGATGAACACCGGAACGCGCACGCAGGTCGCGGTCAGCTTGATCTTGGGATCGAGGATCTTCTTGGTCTCCACCATCATCTTCCACTCTTCCTTGGTCGAGCCGTCTTCCATGAAGACGTCGATCTGCGGAATGACGTTGAAGGCGATACGCTTGGGAAACTTCTTCGCCTCGACCGGATCGGTGGTGAACACCGCGCGCGTCTGCGAGAACAGCTCGTCCATCGCCGCCTTGCCGGCGCCCGAGACCGACTGATAGGTCGAGACCACCACCCGCTTGATGTGCGCCCTGTCGTGCAACGGCTTCAACGCGACGACGAGCTGCGCAGTCGAGCAGTTGGGATTGGCGATGATGTTCTTCTTGCCGTAGCCCTTGGCGGCGTCGGCGTTGACCTCCGGCACGACCAGCGGCACGTCGGGGTCCATGCGCCAGGTCGAGGAATTATCGATGACGACGCAGCCCTGCGCGCCGATCTTCGGCGACCATTCCTTCGACACCGCGCCGCCCGCCGACATCAGGCAAATATCGGTCGTCGAGAAGTCGTAGTTTTCGAGCGCCTTGCACTTGAGGATGCGATCTCCGAAAGAGACCTCCCTGCCGATCGAGCGGGACGACGCCAGCGCGACGACTTCGGAGACGGGGAAACGGCGCTCGGCGAGAATGCTGAGCATCTCGCGGCCGACGTTGCCGGTGGCGCCCGCCACCGCGACCTTGAACCCTTGCATGAGAAACGATCCTTTCGCTCGCGGTCCCCCCATTTTCCGCCCCTCGCGGGCAGGCTCCTCGACGCCCCGCCGGGGGGAGGAGCCGGAGCGGAAGGCGCAGTCAACCCTTCGCGCCGCCTTTCGTGGTGGCGCGCGATGTGCTCGTCGTTTTCGTTGCGCGAAGCGGCATCGCAAGGGTCCGAGCTGCGGCGCCGAAGCGCCGGGACGGGAGGTGGAAAACACGATGCGGCGAGGAAGTCAATGCGGCCAATCAAGCCGCGCCGGCGCCTAAGCCTCGAGGTCCGCTCCGTCGGGTCAGGCTCGCGCCAGTCTAGAAAACGAACAGTGAACTTCCAAGGGCCCATTGGGGCCGATGAGGAGTCGGGCATGGTCAGAGGCGTTTCGGCGGCGGTGCGCGAACGCGCCCAGGAACAAGATTCGAATTCCGGACTCCACGCTTGGCTCGAATCCGACGCCCGTCAACGCGACTCGCTCGCCTTCTTCCCCTATGTGGCCGGCGGCGACCCCACCCTGCCGCCTGTCGTCTCGCGCCTCGACGCGGCCGAGATCGGCGCGAGGATCGCCTCCTGGCGCGCCGCCAGCGCCCCGCTCGACGCCCTGTTCTTGCAAGGAATTCCCCCCGCCGCCGCCCTGCGCCGATTCGGCCTGACCCATTGGTCGATGAACAACGTGCGCGCGGCGAGCGCCATTCTCGCCGTGGCCGCGGCGCTGGCGCCTAACGACGCGGCGCTGTGGCTCGATCTCGGCTCTACGCTCCACGCCAGCGGCAAGGCCGCCGAGGCGCGTCCGGCGTTCGAACGGGCGCTGGCGCTCGATTCAGGGCTGGCCCGCGCCTGGCTCGGCCTGGCGCTCGTCGCCAACGCGCTCGCCGACCCCGAGACCGCCGAACGCGCCTTCGCCGCCGCGTTGCAGCGCGACCCGCAACTCTCCGAAGCCGCGTTCGGCCTCGGCCTGCTGTGCTTCGAACAGCGGCGCTACGCCGAGGCGGTCGCGCACTGGCGTCGCGCCATCGACGCCGGCGGTCGCCACCCGATGATCCACGCCGGACTCGGCCAGGCCCTGTTCTTCACCGGCGACTTTTCCGGCGCCGCGCGCGAAATGGCGATCCAAATCGCCAGCGGCGTCGCCGTCGACCAGAAGCTCACGCGTCGCTACGCCCTGGCGCGCTTTCTCGAGGCCGCGATCGTCGCCGACGACGTCGCCGCATTTTCCGCCTATCGCGAAGCGGCGAAGGCGGACGCGGAAGACGACGCGACGGTCGCGCGCACCGCCTTCTCGCTGCTCAGCGCCTATGGCCGTCGCGACGCGGCGATCCGCCTCAGCCGGGCCCGCTTGCCGCACAGCGACGCCGATCCGATCCAGCGCTATCTGTTCGATGCGCTGATCGGCGAAAAGCTCGACCGCGCGCCGCGCGACTATCTCATCGCTTATTTCGACCGCTTCGCCGAGACGTTCGACAAGCAACTCGTCGACGTGCTCGGCTACGACGTTCCCGAGAAACTCGCGCGGCTCGTCACGGCGCACGGCGGCGAGTGGCCGCGCGCCGTCGACCTCGGCTGCGGCACCGGGCTCGCCGCCGAGCATCTGCGACCTGAACGGACGCGGCTCGTCGGCGTCGACGTGTCGCCCCGCATGCTCGCCAAGGCGGCGAGACGGCGCGCTTACGACGAGCTCATCGAAGCCGACATGATCGCCTTCCTCGAGCAGACTGTCGAAACCTTCGATCTCGTCTTCGTCGCCGACGCACTGATCTACCTCGGCGCGCTGGACGTTTTTTTCCGCGCCGCCGCACGCGTCATGCCGTCTGGCGCGCTGCTCGCCTTCAACGTCGAGACAACCGACGCAGCGCCTTACGCGCTGCTGCCCTCCGGCCGCTTCGCTCACGAGCTGTCGGCGCTGCGCGAGACGGCGGCGACGTGGTTCGCCTCTTGCGCCGAACAGACGACCGTATTGCGCACGGAGGCCTCCACGCCGGTCGAGGGCGTCTTGTTTCTGTTCGAGCGGCGCGCCGCCTGACGCGAACGGCGCCGGCTCAGCGGCTCGGGCCGCGCTGAGCCCATTGCGGCCGCGTCAGCGCCATCATCGTCAGATTGCGTCGCACGCCATCAGCGCCGAGATAGGCCTCGCGCAGCACGCCGTCGCTGGTGAAGCCCAGCTTCTCGTAGACGCGCTGGGCCCGCGCGTTATGGGAAAAGCAGTCGAGCCAGAAACGATGCGCCCCTGCGCGATCGAAAACCCAGTCGACCACCCGTGCGAGGAAGGCGCCGCCGACCCCTTCGTCGGTGCGCGCAACGGCGACGCGCTTGAGATAGCGGTTGCCGTGCGGATCGTTGAGGTCGCGCAGGATGGCGAAAGCGACCACTTCGCCGTCCGCCTCGCCGACCAGATAGGCGCAATTGCCGTCGTCCATCATCGCGCGATGTTCTTCGGCGCTCGAACGCCCGACCCAGCGCTCGAATCCCGCCCTCCGTTCGATCGCCATGATGGCGTCGAGATCGCCGGAGGCGGCCGTCCGCAGCGTAAGATTGGCTTTCATGGGGCGAAGAACGACTCGCGTTTTTTCCCGACAAAACGCCATTGCGCGGGTCGGCGCGATTGTCTATACCCCGGCTGCTCGCGGTCGCTAGGCCTTTTGCGAGGCCTGATGGAGTTGGGCGGCTAGCTCAGCGGTAGAGCACCTCGGTGACATCGAGGGGGCCACAGGTTCAATCCCTGTGCCGCCCACCATCTCCATCGCCGACCGCAGAGTGGACCTTTTCTTCCGAACCGCCACCCCGCAACCGCGACGCGGCGAAGGCGGCGAAGACCCCGATCAGCGCCGCCGCCATGCCGAACCAGGTCAGCGCGTAGGAAAGATGGTTGTTGGGAAAGGCGAGGATCGTCTCGCCGCCTTCCGGCAGCGCCGCCGGATCGGCGCCGGCGTCGGCGTCGATGAAGAACGGCGCAGCCCGGGTCAGCCCCTCGGCGCGCGCGATTGCCCCGACGTCGCGCGTGAACCATTGGCCGGAGGCCGGATCGTCGGACGGCGTGAACGCGTTGCGCGTCTCGCTGGCGCGCATGAGGCCGACGACCGTCGTTTCGCCGCCCTCGAGTCCGTCGCCCGCCGCGGCCTTCCGCGCCTCCGGCACAAAACCGCGATCGACCAGCACGGTCGCGCCATTGGCGAGCCTAAGCGGCGTCATCACCAGATAACCGGGCCCGCCGTAGCGCCCGCGCGGCTCGAACAGACCGCGAAACACCGTCACCTGGCGGCTTCCGTCGAAGACGCCGGAGAGCCGCACGCGCTTGTATTCGTAATCGACTGGGTCGAGCCGCGGCCATTCGGATTCGGGCGGCGCTTCGACCGGCGCGGCGTGAGCGCGGCTCTCGGCCGCGGCGATCAGCGCTTCTTTCCAGGCGAGGCGATGCAGTTGCCAAACGCCGAGACTGATGAGCGACGCCGCGCAAACGACCGTCGCGACGGTCGGCGCGATCAAGCCGCGGACACGCTCGTTCACGGCCCCTCCAGCCGCCCCTGCTCCGCCCGATTGGCGTATTGCGCAGCGATCAGGAAGCCCTTGAACGGCCGCAACAGGCCGAGGCAAACGACGAGCGCGAGCGGCACGAAGACAATCGGATAGAGCCACATCGGCGGCTCGAACGCCGTCTCGACCGCGAGCGCGGCGCCGAGCACCAGGAACCCGCCAACCAGAGACACGAACACCGCGGGGCCGTCGCCGGCGTCGGCGAAGCCGAGATCGAGGTCGCAGGCGCCGCATTTCGGCGCCACGGCGAGGAAGCCCGAGAACAGCCTGCCCTGGCCGCAGCGCGGGCAGCGTCCGCGCAAGCCGGCGATGAACGGCGATAGCGATACGCGGCCGCCCGCTTCACTGGCCATGGCGCGCCGACGCTTCGCGCAGGCGGCGGCTGCACCCGATCACCCTGCCGCCCCTTCGATCGTCGCGCCCCACGAGCCCCAGACATAGATGCAGCAGAACAGGAACAGCCACACCACGTCGACGAAGTGCCAGTACCAGGCGGCGAACTCGAAGCCGAGGTGCTGCTCCGGCTTGAACTGGCCGGCATGGGCGCGCGCCAAGCAGACGATCAGGAAGATCGTGCCGATGATCACGTGGGCGCCGTGAAAGCCGGTCGCCATGAAGAAGGTTGCGCCATAGATCGAGTTCTTGAACGCGAACGGCGCGTGCGCGTACTCCCAGCCCTGCACGCAGGTGAAGCAAACGCCGAGCAGGACGGTCAGCGTCAGGCCGGCCTGCAGCCCCTGGCGATCGTTGTGCAGCAACGCGTGATGCGCCCAGGTGACGGTCGCCCCCGAAGTCAACAGGATCAGGGTATTGAGCAGCGGCAGATTGAGCGGGTCGAGAACCTCGGTGCCCTTGGGCGGCCAGACGCCGCCGGTGAACGCGACGCGGCCGTACTGAATTGACTCGTCGGTGAACAGCGAAGCGTCGAAGAACGCCCAGAACCAGGCGACGAAGAACATCACCTCGGAGGCGATGAACAGGATCATGCCGTAGCGCAGGCCGATCTGCACCACCCGCGTATGGTCGCCGGTCTCCGCTTCGTGGACGACGTCGATCCACCACGACGCCATGACATAGAGCACGCCGGCGAGGCCGATACCGAGCAGCGGCACGCCGAAGCGACCGAGCGCCATCTCCTTAGCGTGCATCGACAGGATCAGCCCGACCGCGGTGAGGAAGGCGAAACACGAGCCGACCAACGGCCATGGGCTCGGATTGACCAGGTGGTAGTCGTGATGCGGCTTGGCGTGCGCGTCGGCCATTCTCTTCCCCTGCTCCTTCGACCGGCGGCGCCGCCGACCGGGCTCGATCAATACGGACGCCTAAAGGCGCATGGTCCTCACAATCGTGGCGCCGCGCCGCCCGCCTGCGGCGCCAGCGCCACCGGCTTGGCGGCGTCGCTCGCCGCGAACAACGTATAGGACAAGGTGATCGCCGCGACGTCGTTCATCGTTTGATCCTGCTCGAGGCGCGGATCAAGAAAGAATACGACCGGCAGTTCGGCGCTCTCGTTGGGGCCGAGACGCTGCTCCGAGAAGCAGAAGCACGACACCTTGTCGAACCACGCGCCGGAAGCCTCGGGCGTCACGTTGAAAACCGCCACCGCGGCGGTTTCGCGCGCGCTGCGATTGTGGACACGAAAATAGACGGTCGCGGTCGCGCCGGTGCGCAAAGTGATGGTCGGCGTCTCGGGCTCGAACGCCCAGTCGAGCCCCGGCGCGACATTGGCGTCGAAGCTGACGCTGAGCGTCCGCCCGCCGCGCGCCGCCGGCGCAGCGCGCGCGACCTGGGTCGTGCCGCCATAGCCGGTCGCCTTGCAGAAGGCGGCGTAGAGCGGGACCGCGGCGTAGGCGGCGCCGATCATCGCCACGGACGTCGCCCCGAGAGCGAGGGCGACACGCCGATTGCGGCGCCTGGGGTCGGGCTTGAGATTGGGCGGCGTAGCAGTCATGGCGGCGACGGCAGCGAATACGCGCCCATCTTCACGATAGCGATGGCGTAGAACAGCGCCGCGAGAAACGCGACGCTCAGACCGACGGCCAAATTGCGCATGCGCAGGTTGCGCGAAGCGGCGGCGGGGGGCGAGGATTCCAACGGCGCGTCCATTGCCATGCCTTCACCAGAACCCATGAGCGATCACCGCCAACCCGCGCTCGACGATCAGCAGTCCGACGAGCGTGAACAGGTAGACGATCGAGAAGCCGAACATCTGCATCGCCGCCCGGTTGGCGGCGGCGCCCGCGCGGATTCGATAGACTCGCAGCGCCATGACGACCATGCCGAGGCCGGCGATCGCCGCCGCGACGGCGTACAGCGGTCCGCCGAGTCCGGTCAACCAAGGGGTCAGGCCGAGCGGCGCCAGAACGAGCGAATAGACGAGGATTTCGATCCGGGTGCGCGCCGCACCTTTGACGTTGGGCAGCATCGGCACGCCGGCGCGCGCGTAGTCGCCGCTCTTGACCAGCGCCAGCGCCCAGAAATGCGGCGGCGTCCAGACGAAGATCACAGCGAACAGCGACAGGATGTCGAGCCCGACGCCGCCGCTCGCGGCCGCGTAGCCAACCACCGGCGGCAGCGCGCCAGCGGCGCCGCCGATGACGATGTTGAGCGGCGTCAATCGCTTCAGCCACATCGTGTAAATCACGACATAGAAGAAGATGGTGAAGGCGAGCAGCCCGGCGGCGAGGAAGTTGGTCGTCACCGCAAGCGCCACAACCGCGAGCAGCGCCAACGTCAGGCCGAAGGCGCGCGCTTCGCCCGGTTCGATGCGGCCGTCCGGCACTGGACGCAACCGCGTGCGCGCCATCAGCGCGTCGATGTCGGCGTCCCACCACATGTTGAGCGCCCCGGCCGCGCCGGCGCCCACGGCGATCGCCAGCAACGCTGCGAAGCCGACCACCGGATGAACCGACGTCGGCGCGCACAGCACGCCGGCGAGCGCCGTCCACATCACCAGCGACATCACGCGCGGCTTGAGCAGCGCGAAATAGTCGCTCGGCGACGCGCCGCCGACGATGGACGGCGGCGCGAAGGAAGCGCTGTTCTCTGACGTCACGCTCATGGCAGCCCTGTCACGACCCGCACCCGCCTCGCATCAGTGCTCGTAGCCGACGATGCGCGGCAGCGTTTCATATTGGTGGAACGGCGGCGGCGACGGCAACGTCCACTCGAGCGTGTCCGCCCCGACGCCCCACGGATTTGCGCCCGCGACGCGCTTGCGCGCGAAGGCTTCGTAGACCGTGTAGAGGAAGACCGCCGTCGCGACGCCGGCGACATACGCGCCGATCGACGAAACGAAGTTCCACTGCCAGTACGCTTCGGGATAATCGATGTAGCGGCGCGGCATGCCGGCCAAGCCGAGAAAGTGCTGCGGAAAGAAAGTCAGGTTGATGCCGATGAACAACAGCCAGAAATGAGTCTTGGCCAGCCGCTCGTCGTACATGTAACCCGTCATCTTGGGGAACCAGTAGTAGAATCCGGCGAAGATCGAGAACACGGCGCCGAGCGACATCGTGTAGTGGAAGTGGGCGACGACGTAATAGGTTTCATGCAGGGCGCGGTCGACGCCCGCGTTGGCGAGCACGACGCCGGTGACGCCGCCGATGGTGAAAACGAGAATGAAGCCGATCGCCCACAGCATCGGCGCGCGCAACGAGATCGAACCGCCCCACATCGTCGCGATCCAGGAGAAGATCTTCACGCCGGTCGGCACCGCAATCACCATCGTCGCGAAGACGAAATAGCGCTGGGTGTTGAGCGACAGGCCGACCGTGAACATATGGTGCGCCCACACGACGAAGCCGACCGCGCCGATCGCCACCATCGCGTAAACCATGCCGAGGTAGCCGAACACCGGCTTCCTCGAGAAGGTCGAGACGATCTGGCTGATAATGCCGAAACCCGGCAGGATGAGGATGTAGACCTCTGGGTGGCCGAAGAACCAGAACAGGTGCTGGAACAGAATCGGATCGCCGCCGCCGGCCGGGTCGAAGAAGGTGGTGCCGAAGTTGCGATCGGTGAGCAGCATTGTCAGCGCGCCGGCGAGCACCGGCAGCGCCAAGACCAGCAGGAACGCGGTCACCAGAACCGACCACGCGAACAACGGCATGCGATGCATCGTCATGCCTGGCGCGCGCATGTTGAAGATGGTGGTGATGAAATTGATCGCGCCGAGGATCGACGAAGCGCCGGCGATGTGCAGCGACAGGATGACGAAGTCCATCGCCGGCCCCGGCGTGCCGACCTTCGACGAGAACGGCGGATAGAGCACCCAGCCGCCGCCAAAACCGTGCATGCCCGGCGAGCCTTCGACGAACATCGACAGGATCAGCAGCAGGAATGACGCCGGCAGCAGCCAGAACGAGATGTTGTTCATGCGCGGAAACGCCATGTCCGGCGCGCCGATCATCAGCGGCACGAACCAATTGCCGAAGCCGCCGATCAGCGCCGGCATCACCATGAAGAAGATCATAATGACGCCGTGGGCGGTGATGAACACGTTGTACATGTTCTTGGCGGCGTCGATCGATCCGTCGCCGGCGAGAATCGCTGAAATCGTCGGGAAAACGCCGATGCCGGGGTTCATCAACTCCAGGCGAATCATCGCCGACAGCGAATAGCCGATCAGCCCCGCCATCACAGCGAAGATCAGATAAAGCGTGCCGATGTCCTTGTGGTTGGTCGAGAACAGGTAGCGCCGCCAACCGGTCGGGTGGCCGTGGTCGTCGTCGTGATGCACAGCGTCGATCGCCATGAACTTGTTCCCTCGAGAGATGTCGGTCATTGCGGGCGTCTGGATCTGGTCAGCCGGCCTGCGTTATTGGCGCGCCGTCTCGTCGGCGGAGGCCGCAATGCGGATCGCGCTTGGCGCGGCGGCGAACTTCTTTTTCGCGTCGGCGAGCCAGGCGTCGTATTTGTCCTGGCTGACGACCCGGAAGGCGATCGGCATGAAAGCGTGATCCTTGCCGCAGATCTTCGAGCACTGCCCGTAGTACACGCCTTCGCGATCGGCCTTGAACCAAGTCTCATTGAGCCGGCCCGGGACCGCATCGACGCGGACGCCGAACGACTGCACGACGAAGGAGTGGATGACGTCAGTAGCGGTGATCTGCAGCCGCACGACTTTGTTGATCGGCACCACCGCCTCGTTGTCGACCGCCAGCAGACGGATGTCGCCGTTTTCCGGCTTCAGGTCGGCCTCATCCTTCATGAACGAATCGAAGGCGAAATCGCCTTCGTCCTTGGGATAGGCGTAGTTCCA
>Ga0181520_10002849_pt1 | contig 31374 bp, 31 predicted proteins | sample PEATcosm2014_Bin_29_FD_132451 | JGI IMG/M metagenome (GOLD analysis project Ga0181520, IMG submission 132451) | Peatland microbial communities from MTU Mesocosm Facility, Houghton, MI, USA - PEATcosm2014_Bin02_30_metaG | ecosystem: Environmental > Terrestrial > Soil > Wetlands > Peat | place...
AGCCGCGCGCTGGGGCCGGGCGCATGACGTCCCGGTCTTCTCCGACGAGTGCTATGTCGAGTTCACCTGGGCCGGTCGCGCCCGCACGATCCTCGAGCACGGCTCCGACGGCATGGTGGCGGTCCATTCGCTCTCGAAACGGTCGAACCTGGCAGGCCTCAGGGCCGGGTTCTACGCCGGGGACTCCGATCTCGTCGGGTACCTGTCGCGCCTTCGCCAACATGCCGGGTTCATGGTGCCCGGCCCTGTGCAGCACGCCGGTGCGCTGGCCCTCGCCGACGACTCGCACGTCGAGCGCCAGAGGCAGACCTACCTCGGGCGCTTGAGGCGCGTCGCGGAGATGCTGAACGCAAGCGGGATCGAGGCCGCGATCCCCGCCGGGTCGTTCTATCTCTGGGTGGCGGCACCGGAGCGCTTGGCGCCGTCTGGAGCCTCAGGGGAGGAGAACCCGGCCTGGGCGCTCACGAGGTGGCTCGCCGTCAACGGAGGCGTCCTCGTCGCGCCCGGCGACACCTACGGGCCGGCGGGGGCCGGCCACGTCAGAATCGCCATGGTGCAGCCGAACGACCGGCTCGAGCTCGTGGCCCGCAGGCTCGGGACCGCAAGCGTCCCCTGAGCGGTCTCGGCCTTTCCTGCCGGTTCCAGGCCCCGGTGCGCCGAAGGGATAGCCTCGAAGCGATGGACGACCTGAGCTCTGCTGTCGGGGGGCTGTGGGAGCGCCGCGCGCAGCTCTCGCCCGCTGACCAGGACGCCTTCGAGGTCGTCGACAGGGCGATCGAGCTGCTTGACACAGGCGAGGCCCGGGTCGCCGAGATCGACCCCGAGTCAGACGAGGTCGTGGTTCACGAGTGGCTGCGGCAGGCCATCTTGTTGCTGTTCGTCCTCTCGGGGCTGAGAACTGTCGAGTTCGGGCCATTCGAGTACACAGACAGGCTGGCCCTGAAACACGGCCTGCAGGCAGCAGGCGTGCGTGCCGTTCCCGGCGCCTCGGCCCGGCGTGGGGCGTTCCTCGGTCGCGGCGTGGTGCTGATGCCGAGCTATGTGAACATCGGCGCCCGCGTCGGGGCCAACACGATGGTCGACACATGGGCGACGGTCGGTTCGTGCGCGCAGGTGGGTGAGCGCGTCCACCTCTCGGGCGGTGTCGGGATCGGCGGTGTCCTCGAGCCCCCCAACGCCCGACCGGTCGTCATCGAGGACGACGTGCTCATCGGCAGCCGCTCGATGGTCACCCAGGGAGCCCGTGTCGGCCAAGGGGCGGTGCTGGGGGAGGGGACGATCCTCAATCCCTCCATCCCGGTGTTCGACGCATGGTCGGGCGACGAGCTGGGACGCGGATACGTGCCGCCTTGGAGCGTCGCCGTCAGTGCCATGCGCCGCAGGCAGTACCCCTCCGGTGAGTTCTTCCTGCCCTGCGTTCTGGTGGTCCGCAACCTCACTCCCGGCGAGCGCCACGACAAGGCGATGCTGAACGAGATCCTCCGCGAGCACGAGACCTCGGCATGAGCCGAGAGGCCGCCGACCTGCTCGAGCTCACAGCTGAGCTCGTCGACATCTCGTCCGTCAGTCACGACGAGGACAAAGCCGCCGCCTTCGTGCTCGGATGCTTGAGCGGTGCCGGTCACCTCGTCACGACCCGAATCGGCAACAACGTCGTCGCCCGCACCTCGCTCGGGCGCGCCCGACGGCTCCTAATTGCCGGCCACCTCGACACGGTGCCTCCGAACGGCAACGAGCATGCGGTCATCGAGGGCGACCGCTGCTCGGGGCTGGGCTCCGCCGACATGAAAGGCGGGGTGGCGGTGATGATCGAGCTCGCCAGGCGCGTGGTCGAGCCCGCCGTCGACGTGTCCTACGTCTGGTACGCGTGCGAGGAGGTCGAGCAGCGCTACTCGGGCCTCGTAGAGATCGAGGGCGCCGACCCGCAGCTGCTCGTCGCCGACGCCGCCGTTCTCGCCGAGCCGACCGCCAGTGTCGTCGAAGCCGGCTGCCAAGGAGTGCTGCGCATAGCGGTGCGCCTCGGAGGTGAAAGGGCTCACACGGCGAGGTCCTGGATGGGCGTGAACGCCATCCACCGTCTCGGGCTCGTCCTCGACATCGTGGACGGCTACGACGCCCGCATGCCCGCCCTCGACGGCTGCGAGTACCGCGAGTCCCTGCAGGCGGTGCGGGTCGACGGCGGCATAGCCAACAATGTCGTGCCCGACGAGGTGAGGCTGGTCCTCAATCATCGTTACGCCCCCGACCGCACCAAGGACGAGGCCTTCCAGGCCATATGCGAGCTGTTGTCGCCGGTGATCGACACACGGCTCGGCGACCAGATCGAGCTCGAGGACTTCGCCCTGGCGGCGGCCCCCAATCTCGATCACCCGTTGCTCGCGGCCCTCGTGGCAGCGAGCGGGAGCGCGCCCCGGGGAAAGCTCGGCTGGACCGACGTGAGCTTCTTCAACGCCCGGGGAGTTACCGCGGCGAACTTCGGGCCGGGGAATCCGCAGCTCGCCCACACCGCGGGCGAGTGGGTCGGGCGCGACGACCTCGAGCTCGTGCTTTCGAGCCTGGGCAGGCTGGTCTCGGCCGAGGCGTGACCTTTGTCAGGTGACTGCCAGGTTCACAGGCGCCGTAGCACGGTGACGACCTTGCCGTAGATCACGACCTGGTCGGAGGCGAGCTCGATCTCGAAGTAGGCGGGGTTCGCCGGCACCAGAACGACCTTGCCGCGCCGCTTGCGCAGCGTCTTCACGGTTGCCTCGTCCTCTCCGACGGCGGCGACGACTATGTCGCCGGAGTCCGCGTCGGGCTGGCGGCGCACGACGACGAAGTCGCCGTCGAGGATGCCGGCCTCGATCATCGAATCACCGCGCACTTTGAGCATGAACAGCTCGCCGGAGCCGGTGAAGTCCTGCGGTATGGGGAGCAGCTCCTCGACGGACTGCTCCGCCAACACGCCCGTGCCTGCCGCGACATGGCCGAGCAGGGGAACGTGGGCCACCGGGCGCACACGGATGGCGGCACCCGAGGACGGCTCCCAGCTCACGATGATCGCCCTGGGCTTGGTCGGGTCCCGCTTGAGGTAGCCCTCCCGCTGGAGCACCTGCAGGTGGGTGTGGACGGTGGACGGCGAGGTGAGGCCCACCGCTTCACCGATCTCGCGAACCGAGGGCGGATAGCCCCTCTCCCGGATCTGTTCCGCGATGAATTCGAGGATCCTGCGCCGCTTCCCCGCCAGGGTCGCCTCGGACATTGGTGCTCCTCCCGTTCCAAGCGCCGTTCAGGTCGCTCAGACAAGGGTAAGTCGCGCCGGGTGCGAATGCAAACACCCGTTCGTGAAACAAGCGTTCGCACGAAACCTTGACAACGAACACGCGTTCGTGATCTGATAACAGTGCCGAACATATGTGCGCCGGTGCGAAACGCCGGCAGTGACAGGGCCGGCCGGATCCCGGTCGGTACCTCGACAGGCTCGAGGAGGGATGGTGGGAGCACTGGCACAAACGGACCGGGGACCTTCCCAGTGGCTCGGCGAGACACAGCCGAGCCGGCCGAAGCGGTCGCCGGCGCGCCGGGCACGCCCCGCCGAGCGGCGCCGGACGAGCTGGAACGTGCTCGCAGAAGAGCTCGTCCCCTTCCCCCCGGCCGGGGCGCCGGCCGAGAGCCATCCGCGACAGCGCCCGGCGCGGCGCGCCGAACAGGGCGGGGCGAGGCGCCCGGCCCCAAGACAATCAGCGCCTGATCGCCCGTCGGCGCTGAGCTGCGCCCGTGTCAGCGACGAGGCAAGTTCGAAACGACCGGGCCAAATCCCCGAGGTGGCGCCGCCAGCGCCGGGGTTGGTCGCACGTGCGGCTCCTGGGAGGTCACACCAGGTCGCACACAAGTCGCGAGGGTTGCGGCGCCTCCTCCCCGGCGCTGCCACCCTCGCGGTTCTGGCGAGCGTATGGCTCGGCGCAGGAGCCCTCTCGAGCTTGCACCGCCCCAGCTTGGTGGTGCCCGTGGCGGCCGTGAAGGTGTCCGGGGGTTACCTGTACGTCGCCCGGCCCGGGGACACGCTCTGGTCCATCGCCTCCGGGCTCGAGCCGGGGGGCGACCCGAGACCAATTGTCGCCGAGCTCGAACAGCAGTTGCACGGTGGCGAGCTGGTCGCTGGTGACCGGCTCATCCTTCCCTGAGGAGCCGCCCTCCGCGAAACGGGCCGAGGGCCGTCTGCCGGCAGTCAACCCGCAGGCCGGTGACCTCCGCGCCCGGCCAACCTTGGACAACGAGGTGCCGCTCGCCGTCAACGCGCCCCGCGGCGGGCCGGATCGGCGCTACGGTCAGTTCGTGCGTTGCCCCTGGTGCGGAGCGACCGAGGACCGTGTCGTGGACTCGCGCGAGGTGGAACAGGGCGAGGCGATCCGGCGCCGCCGCGAGTGCATCTCGTGCATGCGCCGTTTCACGACCGTCGAGCGCTTCAGCCCAACTGTGCTCTGGGTGATCAAGCGATCCGCTCACCGAGAGCCCTTCGACCGGCGCAAGCTGATCGCCGGGGCGAGGGCCGCCTGCAAGAACAGGCCTGTCGAGCCCGAACAGCTCGAGGCCCTGGCGGCAGCGATCGAGCAGAAGGCCTGGTCCATGGGACCCGAGGTGCCGAGCGAGGAGCTGGGGCTGGCGGTGCTCGAAGCCCTGAGGGAGCTCGACGATGTGGCAGCGGTACGTTTTGCCAGCGTCTACAAGGGTTTTGAGCAGGTCGACGATTTTGCCCGCGAGCTCGGGCTCTTGAGCAAGGAGGCGCCACCGCCCGAGCCGAGCGGTGAGGAGCCCAAAGCGCCCGGAACCTCAGGTGCAGGTGGGTGATGAGCGAGGCCCTTTTGGACGAGCCGCCGGCGACAGCGCTCGCGATCTACGCCCATCCCGACGACCCGGTCATATCCTGCGGCGGCACGCTGGCGCGTTGGGCCGCGGCCGGAAGCACCGTCGATGTCGTCATCTGCACAGCCGGCGACAAGGGGGCGACTGACCCCGGCGTGGACCCCGAGGCCCTGGCCGGCGCCCGGGTCGAAGAGGCGCGGCGCTCCATCGAGGCCATCGGGGCCAAAGGCCTCCATCTGCTCGGTCACCCGGACGGGGAGATCGAGAACGACATCGCTCTCCGGGCTGAGCTGGTGCGGATCATCCGCCAGGTGCGACCCGACGCGATCGTCGCTCCGGACCCGTTGGCGGTCTTCTTCGGCGAGCACCACTACAACCACCGGGATCATCGGGTGGTCGGCTGGGCCGCGCTCGACTCCGCCGCCCCCGCCGCGGCGTCGCCCTTGTACTTCAAGGGGGTGGGCGGGGCGCACCAGGTCACGGCCGCCTATCTGTCAGGTTCTCTGGAGCCCAACGTCTGGGTGGACGTGACCTCCACCATCGACCAGAAGATCGCAGCTGTTTCGTGCCACGTCTCCCAGCTCGCCGACGCCGGCGACTGGCTCGCGAGCGCTCTTCGCGATGGCGCCGAGCTTGCCGGCCAGGAGGTGGGAGTCGCCTACGCGGAACCCTTCCGGCGGATCTGGCTGGCCTCGTGACCACGGCGCTCGACATCTTGCATGTCGACATGGACGCCTTCTTCGCGGCTGTCGAAGTCCTAGACGACCCGAGCTTGCGAGGCCTGCCGGTGATAGTCGGCGGGACCGGGTCGCGCGGGGTCGTGGCCTCGTGCTCCTACGAGGCGAGGGCCACCGGAGTCCGCTCCGCGATGTCGATGGTCGAGGCGCGGCACCGCTGCCCTCAGGCCGTTGTGCTCCCGGGACGCCACGGCCGCTACGGCGAGGTGAGCCGTCAGCTCCACAAGGTCTTCGAAGTGTTCACTCCGCTCATCGAGCCGATCGCCTTGGACGAGGCGTTCCTCGACGTGTCCGGGGCCCACAAGTTGTTCGGCTCGAGCATGGAGATCGCCGGGGCGATCCGCGCCCGTGTCGCCGAGGAACTGCAGCTGTCGTGCTCGGTCGGGATCGCCCGTAACAAGCTGCTGGCCAAGCTGGCCTCGAGGGCCGCCAAGCCGGTCGCCTCCCTGAGCGGGCCGGTTGCCGGGCCCGGCATCTTCGTCGTGCGCCACGAGGACGAGCTGGCCTTCCTCCATCCCCGCCCGGTCTCCGACCTTTGGGGCGTGGGTCCCCGCACGGCCGAGCGCCTGGCCCGCTATGGGATCGCCACGATCGCCGATCTCGCCAATGTCGACCCGCAGCACCTCACACGCCTCGTCGGGCGCGCGGCCGGGTCCCAGCTCCACGCGCTTGCCTGGGCCCGCGACGACAGGCCCGTCGAGATGGGCCGGCCCGTGAAGTCGGTCGGCCACGAGGAGACCTTCGCCGTCGACCTGCACGATCCCGAACAGCTTCGTCTCGAGGCCGCGCGCATGGCCGACGCGGTTGCCAGCCGGCTGCGTGCGTCGGGTCTCGCGGGGCGCACTGTCACAGTGAAGCTGCGCTACGGCGACTTCACGACGATCACGCGCTCGCATTCGCTGCACCGCCCGGTGGCCTCCTCGGCAGAGCTCGTGAAGATCGCCGCGGCGCTGCTGTCGGCTGCCGAGGTCCATCCCGGCGTGCGTCTTTTGGGCGTCAGCGTCTCGTCCCTGGAGGCGCGTGCGGACGGGAGCGGGGAGCAGCTCAGTCTCTGGGACCCGGCCAGGCCCCCGGACGGCCAGGCGCACGGGGCCACGAGCGCCCGCTCGGACCTCGACGCGGCCGTGGACGCCATCCGGGAGCGCTACGGGGTCGCCTCGGTCGGTCCCGCGGCGCTAGTGGGCGCTTCGGGGCTGCGTGTCAAGCAGCTCGGCGACGCGCAGTGGGGCCCTTCGAAATAGCGTGCCGCAATACGCGCCGGAATCAGACGGCGGCGATAGCGTTGGAGGGGGAGATGGCCGCAATTACAGGTGGAGTCGGGTCCGCGCCGTTGTCGGGTGGTCACCGCTGTGGGATGATTGAGGCGGTGCAGCAAGAGTCGCTGGCCGAGAGGGGGTGACGATGCCGCTTTCCGAAGAGGAGCAGAGAATCCTCCATGAAATGGAGGAGAAGCTGTACGAGCACGATCGGGCTTTTGCCGACCGTGTCAGTACGAAGTCGCAGAATCGCCCGCGTGGCCGCACCGGAAGGGGATGGGTCGTCGCCTTCATAGCAGGCTTCGTTCTCCTGCTCGTGGCCTTCGGCTCGTCTGTGTTCCTCGGCAGCATCGGGTTCGTGATCATGCTCGTGGCCACGATCGCCTTTGTGCGCCAGGCCAGGAGCGCGGACTCACCCGGTTTCGGCGGCCTCATGGGCAAGTCGCGGCGCACGGGCGACGAGTGGTCCGAGATGCGCCGGCGCCTGCGGTCCCGTTTCGGACCCCGCTGAGTTCCCTCCCCGTCCCGTGAGCGGCGGCCCCGCGCCAGAGCGCGGCCCCGCCAGGTCCCCCGAGAAGTCCTCAGGCCGGCGCGCCTGGTGGGTGTTGGCGCTGTCGGCACTCGGCCGCAGGCCGGACTTGTGGACGACCGCCGCCTTCGAGGCGGTATCGCTGGTGCCGCCCGGGTGGTGGCGTCGTTGGCCGCCGGTACCCGTGGTTTCGCCGAAGTGGTTGGCTTTCCGGATGGAGACCGCCTATGGGGACCCGGACGCGCGCCCTACGCCGGCCGACGTCGTCGCCTTCCTGGACTGGTGCCGAATGACACGCCCCCGCGCGTGGTTGCGGTAGCCTCCGCCTGATGGCTCGCCCAAGACGACGAGGACCCCAAGAAGGCTGAGATGGTCGGCCGCGCGCTCGTGCTGAACGCGTCTTTCGAGCCGCTGTCGGTTGTGGCCTCGCGGCGGGCCCTCGTGCTGGTGCTCGCCGACAAGGCCGTTCTCGTGCACGGGACGGGCCACCATCTCCACTCCGCCAAGGCCAAGTTCCCCGAGCCGTCGGTCGTCCGGCTCGTCAACTACGTTCGGGTCCCGCACCAGGCCCGCGTCGCTGTGACGAGGCGCTCGGTGTTCGTCCGTGACGGTCACCGCTGCCAGTACTGCGGAGCTCAAGCCGAGAACATCGACCACGTCGTGCCCCGCAGCCGGGGCGGCACGCACAGCTGGGACAACGTCGTGGCCTGCTGCAGGCGTTGCAACAGCCGCAAAGAGGACAGGCTGTTGGACGAAGCGGGCTTCCGCCTCGCGAAGATGCCCCGCGCCCCCCGTTCGCGCCTGTGGCTGCTGGCTGCGAGCGGTGAGGTCCTCGACGAGTGGGCACCTTACGTCGAGCCTGTGCTCGGCCGCGCAGTCGGCCTCTGACCACGCGAGCCGCCTTTTTTGGCCAGCGGTCCTGGCGCGTGCTCGAACGCCGCGACACGCCGGGCGCCCTCCACGGCGATCCGCCCGACCCCTCCGGCGCGCCTCTCGCCTGCGTGTGCATCCCCACCGCGAGGTCAGTTGTCATAGGGAGCGCCCAGCCCGCGTCTGACTTCGACGCGGCAAGGCTGGCCGCCGGTCAGGTCGAGCTCGTGCGCCGCCGAAGCGGTGGGGGAGCGGTCCTCGTAGTGCCCGGCTCGCAGGTGTGGCTGGACGTCTTCGTGCCGGGTGGTGACCCGTTGGCGGACTCTGACGTGGGCAAGTCCTTCCACTGGTTGGGCGACGCCTATGCCGCCGCCATCGCGGCGGTGCTCGGCACCTCGCCGGACAAGGCGGGCGTCGAGGTCAACCGCGGGCCCCGTCAGACCACGGCCTGGTCCAGGACGCTCTGTTACGCCGGGCTCGGGGCCGGCGAGGTCACCGTCGCGGGTCGCAAGGTCGTCGGCATGTCGCAGCGCAGGGAGCGCTCGGGCGCCTGGATCCACTCGATGGCACTTCTGAGCGATCACGCGGACGACCTCGCCGGGCTCCTGGCCGGAGCCGAGGAACACCGTTCGGCTGCTCGGGCGGCACTTTCGTGCGCCGGCCTCGAGGGCGCCGAGCACTTGGTCGCTCCTTTGACCGAGGAGATCCTCGCCCGCCTTCCCTAGGGCGTGGGTGCCGGTCGCCGGCCTTGATCGTGGCACCCGTCCCAGGGCGGGTCGTCGCCCTCCGGTTTCCGCCCCGTGGGCGAGCCGCGCCCGTTCTTGTGCGCCATGGCGGCCCGGCGCGCCCCGAGTGGGGGAGAGCGACGAGGATTGTTGACGGGTGGGGGAAATGACCATAAAGTGGCGCTAAGTGGGGGCCCGGGGAGGGCGTGCTCCATGACAGTGGGAACGAAGGCTGCTTTGACGCCAAGCTTCAAGTTCGTCGGGAATTTCCCCCGCTCGCTCGACGCAAAGGGTCGGGTGATCCTGCCGTCGCGTATGCGCGCCGAATTTCAACAGCACGGCTACCTGACACCGGGCGCGGACGGTTGCCTGGCGCTGTGGCCCGAGGAGGAGTTCGAGCTCGAGGCCGATCGCCAGCACGCCAAGGACGCCCAGGGCGTCGAGGCACGCAACGACCTGCGTGACTGGGCGGCGCTTGTCACCCGCGTCGAGTTCGACCGGCAGAACCGGATGCCGGTGCCGCCCGAGCTGCGTGCTCTCGCCAAGTTGGAACAGGAAGTCCTTTTCGTAGGGGTGCTGGACCGCGTCGAGCTCTGGTCCCCTGCAAGCTGGTCGTCACGCCGTGGGGAGCCGGTGGCCGTGCCCGCGACCGGAGAGGTCGGGCCGTGAGCCATGGCCGGCCTGTCGCGTCTGCACGGTCCCGGCGTCCCCGAAACCCGATCTGTCGCCGCTCCTGGGTCGTCCGCAGCCCCTCGGCTGAAGTGCCGGATGGCATCACTACCCTCTCCGCCCTGTCTCATCCTCACTTCGGGGGAAGCCCTTCTCCCGAGCCGGTCGGGGGGTTGCGGATGACCCAGGAGTACGCGCACACGCCGGTCATGGTCGAAGAGGTCGTGTCGATGTTCGAGCCCGTCCCCGCGGGCGTGCTCATCGACGCAACAGTTGGCGGGGGCGGCCACGCGGCGGCATTGTTGGACCGGCTGCCCGACCACGACCTGGTCGGGCTCGACGCCGACGATGCCGCCGTGGCCAAGGCGCAGGAGCACCTGGGCAGGTTCGGGGAGCGGGCCAGGGTCGTGAAGGCCCGCTTCGACGCTTTGGCCGTGGTGGCAGGGACCTTGGCGACGGGGCGCCCGGTGGCGGGAGTCCTGTTCGACCTCGGTGTGAGCTCACCGCAGCTCGACCAGCCCGAACGGGGCTTTTCCTACAACAAGGAAGGCCCCTTGGACATGCGCATGGACCGCTCGCGGCCGGCCACCGCCGCGGATCTCGTCAACACCCTCAGTGCCGCCGAGCTCACCAGGCTGTTCGCCGACAACGGCGAAGGCCGTTTCGCACGCTTCGTTGCCGCCGGAATCGTCGCCAGCCGCCCGATCGAGACGACCGCGGGTCTCGTCCAGGTCATCGAGCGCTCGCTTCCCGGCGTCGCCAGGAAGCGAGCCGGCCACCCGGCCAAGCGGATCTTCCAGGCCTTGCGCATCGAGCTCAACCAGGAGCTCGAGGTGCTGGCCGCCGGGCTCGAGAGCGCGCTCGGCCTGCTGTGCGGCGGGGGCCGCTGTGTCGTGTTGTCCTACCACTCGGGAGAGGACCGGCTCGTCAAGCAGTCCTTCCTACGTGCCGCGAGCGGTGGCTGCGTGTGCCCCGCGGGCCTGCCTTGCGTGTGCGGGGCGGTCGGCACCGTGCGCGTCCTCACCCGTGGCGCCCGCCTGCCGAGCGCGGCTGAGACCTCCCGCAACCCCCGCGCGAAGAGCGCCAGGCTGCGCGCCGCCGAGCGCCTTTTTGAAAGGGCGGCCTGATGGCCAGTACTGCCCGTTCCGTTTCGACTGCTGCCCGGGCGATGCCGGCCCACGAGCCTGGGACGTCCCGGCCCTCGGAAACAGGGCCTGCACGTCCCAGGCTCGACGTAGTCGAACGCCGCCGCGCGGCGGAGCGATCGGTCCGCCGCCGGGTCAACATGCTGCGGGGCCTCGGCGTCTTGTTCGTCGTGGGGGCCCTCGCTGTCACCGCCGCCGCGCACGCTTTCGTCGCGTCCGACCAGCAACGCGTCGACGGCCTGGAGAGCCAGATCTCTCAGGCGCTCGCCGCGCAACAGGACCTGCAGCTGAGCCGGGCCGAGCTCGAGTCACCGGTACGCGTGCTCTCCATCGCCGAGCGCCAGCTCGGCATGGTCTCGCCGGCGTCGCTGACGTACCTGGCGCCCGCGAACCCCGGGCCTTCGGTGTCGCAGGTGCAAGCGGCCGAGTCGAGGGCTGCACTGTCCCGCGTCGAGGCGGCGTCGAGATCAGCGACAGCCGGGCCGTCCAGGTCGCGCGCCGGCGGGGCGACTGGAGCAGGGACGGAGACTCAGACGTCACTCGCCGGACCCGGATCCTCCGGGGCCACGACTGCGACCGGGTGAAGGAGTTGGACCCGTCCGACAGGCGGACCCGGCCCCGATCGGGCTCACGCCCGAGAACCTCCGCTCCCACCAGGACCCCTGCCCGGGCGAAGAGCTCCCCGAGGCGGCCCAGGATGCGCAAGCGCCTTGTCGCCATGCTCGTCGTGGCCGCGTTGGCTCTGACGGGCCTCGCCGCCCGCCTCGTCCAGATCCAGGGCCTCGACGCCGTCCAGTACGCCTCCTATGGCTCGCAGGAGGTCTACCAGCGCATGGCCCTGCCGGCCCTGCGAGGGGCGATCTACGACCGCAACGGCAACCTCATCGCGGCCTCGTCGCCGCGAGTCGACGTCGTCGCCGACGACTACCTCGTGAACGGCTCCAGGGCCGATCGGGCGACGCTCGCCTCGATACTCGGGCTTTCGGTACAGGCGCTGTCCGCCAAGCTCAACGAGCGCAACGGATATGTTCCCCTTGCCTACCAGGTGAGCGCCGCCGTCGAGCAGAAGGTCGCCGCCCTCGACCTGCCGTATCTCACCTTCGCGCCCGACATCGCCCGCACGGATCCTGACGGCAACCTGTTCTCGCCTCTCCTCGGCATCGTCGGCTTCAGCGGCAAGGGCCTCTCAGGCCTCGAGTACCTCGAGAACTCCCTTCTCGACGGCCGTCCCGGCTCGGAGGTCGTGCCGACCGGCCCGAACGGTGAAGGGCTCCCGGGCACCGCAAGCGACGTCGTCGCCGCCCGCCAGGGCACGAGCCTCGTGCTCAGCTTGGACGAGCCGCTCCAGTTCGAGGTCGAAAAGGACATGTCCCAACAGATCAAGGCGACCCATGCCACAGGCGGCGTGGCCATAGTCGAGGACCGGCGCACCGGCGACATCCTGGCCATGGTCGATCTCGTCGCGGGCCCGCACGGTCAGGTGGTGCCCTCGGACCAGAACCTTGCGGTCACCTCCGTCTACCAGCCCGGCTCGGTCATGAAGCTCGTGACGATCTCCGGTGCTCTCCAAGAAGGCCTTATCAGCCCGACGTCGGTCTTCACCGTGCCCTACCAGATCTCGCTCGGGGGCTGGCCTTTCTCCGACGCCGACTACCACCCGACCGAGCAGCTCACCGCTACGCAGATCCTCGCCCAGTCCTCGAACATCGGCACGATCGAGATCGCCCACCTCCTCGGGCCGGATCGCCTGTCCTACTTCCTGCGCGACCTTGGTTTCGGCGAGCCGACCGGTCTCTCCTGGCCGGGGGAGACCAACGGCCTCGTCCCGAGCCCGTACGACGCGGCGACCTGGTCCCCCTCGTCGATGGGAACCGTCCCGATCGGCACCGGGGAGGCGGTCACGCCGCTGCAGATCCTGGACGCCTACAACATGGTCGCCAACGACGGCATGTTCGTTGCACCACGGCTCGTCGAGGCGACCATCTCGCCCAAGGGCGTCGAGCACCTTGTCCCGCAGCAGCACGAAAGGCGCGCCCTGTCGCCCTACACCGTCAGCGAATTGCTGCCGATGCTCGAGCAGGTGACCGAGGACGGGACCGCGCTCGCGGCCCGCATCCCGGGGTATACCGTCGCCGGCAAGACCGGGACGGCGCAGATCCCGAGCACGACCGGGCCCGGTTACCAACAAGGCGCCTGGAGCGCGACCTTCGTGGGTTTCGCCCCGGCGCAGAACCCTGCTCTCACGACCCTTGTCATGCTCAGCCACCCTGACCTCATCTACGGAGGACTGGCTTCGGCTCCGGTGTTCTCCGCCATCATGCGCTACGCGCTCCGCCATTTCGATGTGGCGCCCACTGGCGGACAGGGCCTCTCCTCGGGCTCGCCGGCCGTCGGTGGTCAGTGAGCACGGCTCAGCTCGTGCACCCGGGCCCGAATGTCGCGCTCGAGGCGGTCGTCGCGCGGCTCGGCCCGGTGAGCATCGTCGGCGAGGTCTCCGGCGTCGTCGTCACCTCGGTCACATACGACCATCGCCGCGTGGTTCCCGGCGCCCTGCACTGTTGCCTTCCCGGCGAGCACGTCGACGGTCACGACTTCGCCAGCGCCGCGCGGGCTGCCGGCGCGGTGGCTTTCGTGTGCGAGCGACCGCTCGGCGGCGACGCCGGGGGAGCGGTCCAGCTGATCGCAGGGCCTGGCGGTGCACGCCCGGCGATGGCGCTTTCGGCGTGCGCTTTGTGGGGCGACCCGGCGGCCTCGCTCAGGACCGTCGGGGTTACCGGGACCAACGGCAAGACGACGACCACGTACTTCCTCCGCTCGGTCTTCGAGTCGCACGGCTGGCCGACGTCTGTGATCGGGACGCTCGGCGGGCCGCGAACCACGCCCGAGGCGCCCGAGCTGCAAGCGGCGCTCGCGCACGCCAGGGACACGGGACGCTCGGCGGTGGCACTCGAGGTCAGCTCCCACGCCCTCGTCCAGCACCGCCTCGACGGCTACCGCCACGACGTGGCGGTGTTCACGAACCTGAGCCAGGACCACCTCGACTACCACGGGACCATGGAGGCCTACTTCGAGGCGAAATCACAGCTGTTCACGCCCGAGCACGCGGCACGGGCGGTCGTGAACGGCGACGACCCCTTCGGCCGGCGGCTTCTCGACTCGGCCGCGATACCGGTGAGCATCTTCTCGCTGGCACAGGCCGAGGATCTCCGTGTGGGCCTCGAGGAGAGCCGCTTCCACCTCGACGGCGAGGCTGTCCGGGTCCGCCCGGGCGGCGAGATCAACGTCCGCAACGCCCTTGCGGCGGCTGGCGTCGCCCGTGAGCTGGGCGTGAGCGCCTCGGCCATCGCGGCTGGCCTCTCGGCGGCCACGGGCCCGCCGGGCCGGCTCGAAGCGGTGCCCAATGACATCGGCGCCGCCATCGTCGTGGACTACGCGCACACCCCTCGGGGACTCGAGGAGGTCCTCGGCGCGGCGCGCGCCGAGGCCGCGTCCGGTGGCGGGCAGGTGATCGTCGTGTTCGGCTGCGGGGGCGAGCGCGACCGTGCGAAGCGCCCGGTCATGGGCTCGGTGGCCACGCGACTCTCGGATCTTGCGGTGCTCACCTCCGACAATCCCCGCAGCGAGGACCCGATCGCCATCATCGACGAGGTCCGGGCGGGTTGCGACGGCACGGCCCGGCTCGTCGTCGAGCCGGACCGGCGGCGGGCGATCGCGACCGCCCTTGAGTCCGCCGGCGCAGGTGACGTCGTCGTCATCGCCGGTAAGGGCCACGAGACCGTCCAGCAGACAGGGGACCGCTCGATCGAGTTCAGCGACCGTGTCGTCACCGCCGAGGAGCTCGACCGCCTGCGGGCCAGGGGAGGCGCCTCGTGATCCCCCTGTTGTCGGCCGGCGCCGTGTCGATCCTCGTGGCCGGCTTCGGGACCCCGATACTGCTGCGTTGGCTGATCCGCTGGCGGATCGGCCAGCAGATACGCATCGACGGCCCTGCTCACCACACGGTCAAGGCCGGGACCCCGACAATGGGCGGCATCGCCATCTTGGGCGCTGTGGTCGCGGGCTACTTCCTCGGTCACGTCCGCACCTCGGCCCCCTTCACGCGTTCGGCCCTGCTCGTGCTCGGCGCGGTCGTGCTCGCGGGTGCCGTCGGCGCCACAGACGACTGGATCAAGGTGAGCAGACGTCGCTCGCTCGGGCTCAACAAGCGCTGGAAGACCACTGGCCTCGTGCTTGTCGCCGTGCTGTTCTGCATCTCCGAGGTGCACTGGGGCGGGGTCCACACGACACTCTCGTTCACCCGCTACGACCTGCCGGGCCTGGAGCTCGGCACGGTCGGCTGGGTGATCTGGGGCACGGTGGTCATCTTCGCCACGGCCAACTCGGTCAACCTGACCGACGGCCTCGACGGCCTCGCCGCAGGCTCGGCGGCCTTCGTGTGCGGGTTCCTCGCCCTGGTCGGTTTCGTGCAGTACCGCCACCCGGGCATCTACGCCGTGCACAGCGCCCTCGACCTGGCACTGATGGCGATGTCGCTCGGGGGCGCCTGCGTCGGTTTCCTGTGGTGGAACGCCGCCCCGGCCAGGATCATCATGGGTGACACGGGCTCACTGGCCATAGGCACGGGCCTCGCCTGCCTGGCGCTGGTCATGAACGTGCAGCTTCTTCTTCCCATCATCGGGGGCCTGTTCGTCATCGTGACGATGTCGGTCGTGATCCAGGTCGTCAGCTTCCGCGTCTTCCACCGCCGCGTGTTCCTGATGGCCCCCTTGCACCACCACTTCGAGCTCAAGGGGTGGCCGGAGACGACCGTCACCGTGCGCTTTTGGATCTTCTCCGGTCTCTGCGTGGCTCTGGGCGTGGGCCTGTTCTACGCAGACTTCCTGTCGGCGGCGTCGCTCAAGTGAGCAGCCCCGCGGCCCGCGCAGCCCTCGCCGCGGAGCGCCCGGCCGCCGCGACGCGCCCCGGGGCGCGCGACGGCGGGCGGGACATGAAGCTCGTGAAGGGCGGCGCCCGCCCCGAGCGCCGCTCGAAGAGCGGACATCTGAGCCTCGAGGCCAAGGTGCTGGCGGCAAGCGTAGGCGGCCTGTGCCTGCTCGGGCTTCCCATCGTGCTGTCGGCCTCGGCCCCCGGGGCGATCCTGGCCGGGGGCTCGCCCTGGTCCTTTGTCGTCCGCCAGTCCATCTACATGGGCATCGGTGTGTTGGCGGCCCTGGTCGTGAGCCGCACCTCCATGAAGGTGGTCCGAAGGCTCCGTTTCCCACTTTTCGTCGGCGCCTTCTGCCTTCTCGTGGTCGTCTTCGTGCCCGGCCTAGGTCACTTCGCCGGTGGTTCGAGCCGCTGGATCGCCCTCGGCCCGTTCCAGCTCCAGCCCTCCGAGCTGATGAAGCTGGCCATGGTCGTTTTCGCCGCGGACCTGTTGGCACGGCGCGCCAAGCGCCGGGACCAGTGGCAGGCCTCTGTCCGCCCGCTGCTGTTGTTCATGGCTCTGGCGGCCGTGCTCATCGTCAAGCAGCCCGATCTCGGGACCGCCATCGTCATCGGCTGCATCACCTTCTCGATGCTCTTCGCAGCAGGTACCAGGCTCAGGCTCCTCGTGGTGCCGGGCGTCGTCGTCTGTGCGGCCGGTGCCGTGATCGCTCTCAAGGCCCCGTACTCGCGCGACCGGCTGCTGTCGTTCGTGGACCCGTTCGCCCACGCTTCGACGACCGGCTACCAGGTCGTGCAGTCGCTTGCCACCTTGGGTCTCGGCGGTGTGACAGGAAGCGGCGTCGGCGCCTCGATCACGCCCTGGGGGTTCCTCCCCAATGCTCATACCGACTTCGTCTTCGCGGTGATCGCCGGCAACCTGGGCCTCGTGGGAGCCCTGGTGGTCCTGTTGGGCTTCGGCGCCTTCGGTTGGGCGGGCCTGCGGATAGCCGCGCGCGAGCGCGACCCCTTCGCCCGCTTCGTCGCCATCGGCATCACCTGTTGGATACTGGCCCAGGCCGTGATCAACATCGGCGGGGTCGTCGACGCGCTGCCGGTGACGGGCATCCCGCTCCCGTTCATCTCCTACGGGGGCTCGTCGTTGATCGTCGCCCTGGTCGGCGTGGGGCTCCTGTTCGGGATCGCGAGGCGCCAGCCTGAAGCGGCGCGGCGATGAGACGGCGCTCGCCGGTGGGCTCGCGGCGCGCCTTCGCGCTCATCACCGGGGGCGGCACCGCCGGGCACGTGCAGCCCGCCCTCGCCATCGGCGAGGCGCTCGTCGCCCGGGGCCACGAAGCGTCTTCGATCCTCTACGTCGGCTCACGGCGCGGCATGGAGGGCCGTCTCGTCCCCGAGGCCGGTTTCGAGGTGAGCCTGCTGCCCGGAAGGGGCATCCAGCGGCGGCTCACGCCCGCCAACATCGGTGCCGTGGGCGGCCTTGTCGCCGCCTGCGTTCTCGGCCTTGCGACGGTCCTTCGCACGAGGCCGAGCGTCGTGGTCACCGTCGGGGGCTATGCGGGCCTCCCCTGCTCGCTGGCGGCGATACTGCTGCGTGTCCCGCTTGTGGTCGTGAGCTGCGACGCCGTCGCAGGCGCTTCGAACCGCGTCGTGGCGCGCTTTGCCCGCAGGTGCGCCGTCGCCTTCGAGGGGACCCGCCTGCCCAACCAGGTCGTGACCGGCGCCCCCCTTCGCCAGGCCGTGCTCGCCACGGCGCGGTCCCCGCAAGGCCGCGAGCAGGCCCGTCAGCTCCTCGGCCTTGGGCCGGGGAGGTTCCTCGTCGCCGTCGAGGGCGGATCGCTGGGGGCGCGCCGGCTCAACGACGCCGCCCTCGGCCTAGCCAAGTCCTGGGCGTCACGCGGCGAGGTCACGATCTACCACGTCTCGGGCGAACGCAACCTCGCCGAGGTGAGGCGCGAGGCCGCCGGACTCGGCCTCGGCCCCCAGAGCTCCCCGGAGGCGGGACTCGACTACCGCCTCGTCGGCTACGAGCGCCAGATGCCGGCCCTGCTCGCCGCGTGTGACTTCGCCGTGTGCAGGGCGGGGGCCCTCACCGTCGCCGAGCTGGCGGCGATCGGGACCCCGAGCGCGCTCGTCCCCCTGCCCGGGGCGCCGAACGACCACCAGACGCGCAACGCCGAGGCGCTGAGCGGTCTCGGGGCGGCGATCTTGATCCCCGACGCCGACTGCTCCGCCGAGCGGCTCGAGGAGGTCGTGGCGTCGCTCATCGAGGAGCCGGGACGGCTCGAGTCCATGAGCGCCGCCGCCGCGGCCGCCGGTCACCGGGACGCCTCCGAGGCGGTGGCCGTCCTCGTCGAGTCGGTGTCGAAGGAGGGGACGTGACCAACCCGAGCCCACCGCAGGTCGACCTCGCCGTCGCGCGCCGGGTGCATGTCGTCGGGGCCGGCGGGGCAGGCATGAGCGCCATCGCCGGAGTGCTCGCCGGCATGGGCCATCACGTGACCGGCAGCGACATCAAGTCCTCGCAATCGCTCGAGCATCTCAGCGCCCGGGGCGTCAACGTCGAGATCGGCCACCGGCGCGAGAACCTCGCCGGTGCCGACGTGTTGACCTATTCGACGGCGGTCTCGGAAAGGAATGTCGAGATCCTCGAGGCACGACGCCTCGGCATCCCTGTGCTGTCCCGTGCCGCCATGCTCGAGTCGATCGTGGCGCTGCGCCGGACGATCGCGGTCGCGGGGACCCACGGGAAGACGACGACGTCGTCGATGCTGGCCCTCGTGCTCGTCGAAGCCGGCCTGCGCCCGAGCTTCATAATCGGCGGCGAGGTGAACGAGATCGGGACGAACGCCTCCTGGGACTCGGGCGAGCTGCTCGTGGTCGAGGCCGACGAGAGCGACGGGACCTTCTTGCACCTGTGGCCCGAGCTCGGGATCGTCACGAGCGTGGAGCCCGACCACATCGAGCACTACGGGTCCTTCGAGGAGCTGGAGTCGGCCTTCGAGGTGTTCGTCAGCCAGGCGGGCTCGGCCATCGTGTGTGCCGACGACCCGGTGGCGGCGTTGTTGGCGCCCCCGTCGGCTGTTACCTACGGCTGCTCTGCGGGCGCGACCGTGCACATCGGGGCGGTCGAGTCCGGGCGGAACCACCTGCAGTTCGACCTCACCCGATCCGGTGAAGGGCTCGGGCGCTTCGAGCTGCCCGTGCCCGGTGTCCACAACGCCCGCAACGCCGCCGCGGCGGTGTCGGCGGCCCTCGAGCTCGGGGTCGACGTCGAGCACGCCCGCCGGGCGCTCGCCCGTTTTGCCGGGGTGGCGCGCCGTTTCGAGTTCCGCGGGGACTTCGGCGGGGTGACCTTCGTCGACGACTACGCCCATCTCCCAGGCGAGGTGCGGGTGGCTCTGGACACCGCCCTCAAAGGCGGCTTCGGCCGTGTCGTGTGCGTGTTCCAGCCCCACCGCTACTCGCGCGTGGCTGCGCTGGCGCCGGGCTTCGCGGACTCGTTCGTGGGGGCGGACCTCGTCGTCGTGACCGACATCTACCCCTCCGGCGAGATGCCCCGGCCCGGAGTGTCGGGCAAGCTCGTGATAGACGCCATCGTGCGGGCCCACCCCGACGCACCGGTCGTGTACGTGCCCAACCGCGAGGGCGTCGTCGCCTACCTGCGCGAGAACCTGCGCCCGGGCGATCTGTGCCTCACCTTGGCGGCGGGCGATCTGACGAACCTCGCCTCCGAGCTCGCCGCCGGCGAAGGGGCCGGCCGGCGGTGAGAGCGGTCTCCCCGCAGAGCGCGCGGGCTGCGCTCGACACCGCGGCCGGGCTCCTCGGCCCGCTAGCCGCCCGCGACCGGCCCTTGGGTGAGCTGACCACCTACCGCGTCGGGGGCCGTGCCGCCCTCTACAGCGAGCCCGGCACCGTCGCCGACCTGGAACGCCTGGCCACGGCCGTCCGCAGCACCGGCATCGAGGTCGTCGTGGTCGGGAAGGGGTCGAACCTGCTCGTCGCCGACAGCGGGTTCCCGGGCTTGTGCGTCCGCCTGGGCGAGGGCTTCTCCGGGATCGCCATCGAGGGAGAGCTCGTGCGGGCCGGGGGAGCGGTCGCCTACCCGGTACTGGCGCGCCGTACGGCGGCGGCCGGGCTCACCGGGCTCGAGTGGGCCGTCGGGATACCGGGCTCGGTTGGCGGCGCGGTCAGGATGAACGCCGGCGGCCACGGTTCCCAGACCTCCGACGTCCTTTGCGACTGCCGGGTCGTGAGCCTTCTCGGCGGAGCCGAGCACCTCATCGAGGCGGGCGCCCTGGACCTGTCCTACCGGCACTCCACGATCGGTCCCCACGACGTCGTCACCGAGGCCTGCTACCGCCTCGCCCACGGCGACGCGGAGCAGTCGGCCGCCCGCATCGACGAGATCGTGCGCTGGCGCCGGGAGCACCAGCCCGGCGGCCAGAACGCGGGCTCGGTGTTCACGAACCCGCCGGGCGACGCCGCCGGGCGCCTCATCGAACAGGCGGGGCTCAAGGGGTTGCGCATCGGCTCGGCGGAGGTGTCGGAGAGGCACGCCAACTTCATCCAGGCCGATCCCGGTGGATCGGCCGACGACGTGAAGCGGCTTATCGAAAAGGTGCGGGCGCTCGTCGCCGAGCGCCTCGGGGTCGAGCTGCACACCGAGTTGCGGCTAATCGGGTTCGAGGAGGGGTCATGACCGATCCGCGGATTCAGGCAAGACGCGTGCGCGTGCAGCGCCAACGCGGCCACCGCCGCCTGTCCATCCTGGTCGGGGTGATCGTCCTCGCTGGTGCGGTGGCGGGCGCGGTGGGAGTCCTGCACTCGTCCCTGCTCAGCGCGCGCACCGTCGTGATCGCCGGCGCCGTCCAGACGCCGCGGAGCGAGATCCTCTCGGTCACCGGCCTCGACCGGGATCCCCCCCTCATAGACGTCGACACCTCGGCGATGCAGCGTCGCCTCGAGCGCCTCCCCTGGGTGGCCACGGCCTCGGTGCACCTCGAGTGGCCGTCGACGGTCGCGGTGGGGATCGTCGAGCGGATCCCGGTCGCCGCGGCCAAGCTCACCGGCGGGGGCTATGCCGTGCTGGACTCGACCGGCCGCGTGCTCGGGGACGAGACCTCGCGGCCCGGCTCGCTCCCCCTCGTGTTGCTGGCGCGGAACCCGGGGCCGCCGGGAAGCACCCTTCGAGGCGCGGCGACGCCGTTGCTCGAGGCGGCGGCACAGCTGCCCGTGTCGGTGCTGCCCCGTCTCACTGAGATGGCCGTCTCGGCGAGCGACGGAGTCGTGCTGCACCTGAAGGGCGGCTTGAGGGCGATCCTCGGCGACGACCAGGCCCTACCCCAGAAATTCGTCTCCCTCGTGACGGTGCTGAGGGGCGTCGATCTGGCCGGTGTCGGCGGTATCGACTTGAGGGTGGCGGCCGCCCCGGTCTTGACCCCCCTGGTCAGCACCTCTAACGTTCAGGGGAAGGGTGATGGCTGAGATTGCCCGCGACGAGACTGGTGCTGAAGGGGCGGCCGAGGTCGCCGGATAGTGTGCACTGCCGACCAGCGCTAATGGCGGGCCGGGGGAGCCGCTGACCGGCTGAAGGCGAAGGGCGAGAGGTCATGGGCGCTCCAAGCCAATCGGAAGCCAACCGGGATCGCGGCAAGCCTCTCGGGAATCACCCACCGGTTATTCAGGAGAGGATGGAGCGCGGATGAGCACGCCAGGCCAGAGCTTCATCGCTGTGATCAAGGTCGTCGGCGTCGGGGGCGCCGGGGTCAATGCCGTCAACCGCATGATCGATGCCGGGTTGCAGGGCGTCGAGTTCGTGGCGGTCAACACCGACGCGCAGGCCCTTTTGATGAGCGAAGCCGACATCAAGCTCGACATCGGCCGAACGTTGACACGCGGGCTCGGCGCTGGCAGCGACCCTGAGGTCGGTCGCCTGGCCGCTGAGGAGCACATCGAGGAGATCGAAGAGGTCCTGAAGGGCGCCGACATGGTCTTCATCACCGCCGGCAAAGGCGGCGGCACCGGCACCGGCGCCGCCCCGGTGATCGCGGAGACCGCCAAGGCGCTCGGCGCGCTCACCATAGGCGTGGTGACCCGGCCCTTCGCCTTCGAGGGCCGGCGCCGCTCGACCCAGGCCGACGAGGGCATCCAGCGACTGCGTGAGAAGGTGGACACGCTCATCGTCATCCCGAACGAGCGCCTGTTGTCGATCTCCAACGAGCGCACCTCCATGGTCGAGGCGTTCTCGATGGCCGACGAGGTTCTCCTGCACGGCGTCCAGGGCATCACCGACCTGATCAACGTGCCCGGCATCATCAACACCGACTTCGCCGACGTGAAGATGGTGATGAGCAACGCCGGCTCGGCGATCATGGGCATCGGCACGGGCTCAGGTGAGGGGCGCGCCGTGAACGCGGCCCGCCACGCCATCACGAGCCCGCTTCTCGAGGCCTCCATCGAGGGCGCCCGGGGGATCCTTCTCAATATCGCCGGAGGCAGTGACCTCACCTTGTTCGAAGTGAACGAGGCCGCGGCGATCATCCATGACGTGGCTCACCCCGACGCCAACATCATCTTCGGCAATGTCATCGACGACGCCCTCGGCGACACCGTGAGGGTGACGGTGATCGCGGCCGGTTTCGACCGCTACGACGTGGCCGCCGAGCCCCGCAAGGCTTCGATGTCGAAGGCGGCCGCCGAGCCTGCCGCCCGGCCGGTCTCGCGGACCCCGGGCCTGGACAGCGATCTCCTCGGTGCCGTCCCGGCCCGCAGCGCCCAGAAGGGCCACGACGTCTTCGATGTGGGCGGCGACGACGACCTCGACCTCGACGACGACTTCGACGTCCCTTCCTTCCTCCGCTAGGAGGATCGCCTTAGGGGCAGGTTCCGCGACAGTCGTGCTGAGCGGGTCCGCCGACGGCGACCTCGGCCCGCTCTCGGCCTCGCGGCCGGAGGCGCTCGAGACCCGTCGCCAGGCCCTCGTAGCGGGGCGCTGGCGCTGGCTGCGCCAGGCGCACGGTGGTGGTGTCGTCGTCCTCGGCCCCGAAGAGCCCTGTGCGGGACGCGCGGGCGACGCGCTCGTGTCCAAAGTGCCCTGCGCCCCTCTCGCCGTCTTCGCCGCCGACTGCGCGCTCGTCGCTCTGGCCAGCCCAGAGGGCCTGGTCGCGGCGGTGCACGTCGGTTGGCGTTCCCTGCTCGCGGGTGTGCTGGAGTCGGCTGCTGCGGTCATGGGCTCGCTCGGGGCCACCGATCTCGAGGCGGTGCTGGGGGCCTGCATCGGTCCCGAGTGCTACGAGTTCGGCGAGAGCGACCTCGAGGCCCTCGAGTCCGCCTACGGGGCATCGGTCCGCTCGAGGACCGCCAAGGGCACCGCGGCCCTCGACCTGCGTGCCGGGGTGCACAGGGCGCTCGAGGCGGCCTCGATCAGGGTCGTGGCCGAGGACGGGCGCTGCACAGCCTGTGACCCGGCCCTTTACTCCTGGCGCGGGCGCGCCGAGACGGCACGCCACGCCCTTGTGGTCACGGGGCACAGGTGAGCCCCGAAGGCCGTCTTCTGGGCGAGGCGCTCGTAGGCGCCGTCGGGGCACGTGTCGCCGAGGCACGCGAGCGGATCGCCGGGGCCGGGGGCGATCCCCTGCGGGTCCGCATCGTGGCGGTCACCAAGGGCTTCGGTCCCGACGAGGTGGCGGCAGGTTTCGCGGCGGGCCTGCGGGACTTCGGCGAGAACTACGCCGACGAGCTGGTCTCCAAGTGGGGCACCTTGGGCCGGACGGCGAGGTGGCACTTCCTGGGTGCCGTGCAGCGGAACAAGGTCGGCCGGCTCGTCGGCCTCGTGGACTGCTGGCAGGCTGTGGCGCGCGTCGTAGAGGGCGAGGCGATAATGCGGCACTGGAGCGACATCACTTCCGGCACGGCGGGCGCCGCGGGCGGCTATCTGGCCTCCACGGGCGCCGAAGGGAGCCCCGGCCCGCCGTCTGTCTTCGTGGAGGTCGACACGACAGGTCTCGCGGGTCGGGGCGGCTGCGCGCCCGGACAGGTGCCCGGTGTCGTCGAGGGCCTCTTGGAGATCGGCTGCCGGGTCGACGGACTGATGACGGTGGCGCCGCTGGGCGAGGCGCGCCTTGCCCGAGCGGCGTTCGACCAGATCGCGCGCCTTGGCGGCGAGCTGGGTCTGGCGGAGCTCTCGATGGGCATGTCCGGCGATCTCGAGCAGGCCGTCGCTGCGGGCGCGACGATGGTTCGCCTCGGGACTTGCCTGTTCGGTCCTCGCCCGCAACGTCGCAGGCTGTAACAATAGAGTTCTTGGAGGAGGGCTGGCGATGGCTTCGTTTGTGCAAAGAGCGCTGATGTACCTCGGTCTTAAGGACATCGAAGACGAGGATGAGTACGACGCCGAGGATGAGGAGGTCACCGAGACGCCCCCGGGCCGTGTGCGGCAGAGCTCCTACCCCGAACCCGCCCCGCCGCGGGCGAGCGTCGCGACGGTGCGGCCGATCGCGCGAGACGACGGACGGGAACCGACCACGCCGGTGGCCCGCGGCGCAGTCGTGCGGCCGTTTGTGACCCAGCGCCATACCAAGCCCCAGGTCGTGGCCCCGGCGCGCTTCTCGGACGCCCAGGAGATCGGCGACATGGTCAAAGCAAGCTCGCCCGTGATCGTCAATCTCCAGGCGAGCGAGAAAGACCTGGCCCGGCGCATGATCGACTTCTGTTCCGGTCTCACCTATGCGGTCGGTGGCTCGATGGAGAAGGTTGCGGAATCGGTGTTCCTGCTCACGCCGTCGAATGTCGAGGTTTCCCCCGAGGAGCGACAGCGCATCCAAGAGAACGGGCTGTTCCGGTCCTGAAGCCACCTGAGCCCTCCAAGGCTGCGACCCCGAGGAAACCAGGCGCCGAACGGTGACCTATGTAATCGACGTCCTCAACATCTTCCTCTTCGTGCTCTTGATCCGGGTGGTGCTCTCCTACATCCCCGCACCCTCGGGTTCGGCCCTGATCCCGTTCATCCGGTTCTTCGAAGCGATCACCGAGCCCGTCCTACGGCCGGTGCGGCGAATCGTGCCGCCCCTTAGGGTCGGCGCCACGGCTGTCGACCTCTCGCCGATCATCGTGTGGTTCGCCATCTTGATCGTTCGGGGGCTCCTGTAGCCCCGAGACGCAGCATCCATGATCTTTTCCCGGGCGGCCGATATCATCCGGGCATGGATCTGTCTGCAAAACTCCTGCGAGAGGTTGAGTTTCGTACCAGCCTTCGGGGCTACGACACCGACGAGGTCGACGAGTTCCTCGAGAAGGTCGCGGTAGCCGTCGAGGAGCTGCAAGAGAAGATGCGCCAGCTCGCCTACCGGGCCGAGAGGGCGGAACGGGCCGTCTCCGACAGGGCGGCCGAGGAGGACGACGACAGCATCCGGCGGACTTTGGTGCTCGCGCAGCGCACCGCCGACATGGCGGTCCGCGAGGCCCAGGAACAGGCCGCCGTTCTCATGGACACGGCCCGCAGCGAGTCGGAGAAGCTGCTCGGCGACGCCCGCGAAGAGGCCCAACGCCTTTCTTCGGAGGCCCAGCGGCGTCACTCGGACGACATGGCCCGGCTGCACAGCGAGAGGGCGTCGGTCAACGCCGAGCTCAAGGAATTGTCCGAGCTGTTGGAGAACGAGCGCAGGCGTCTCACCGACTCGTTGCGCGTGGCTCTCGGCCTTGTGGAAAAGACCCTGACACCCTCCAAGGAGATGGCCAAACGCCGTACGGCGACGCCTCCCCAGCCGGCCTCCGACGAGGACGACATCGAGGCCCAGATCGACGAGGACGCCGCGGCCGCGGCACCGTCCCTGCCGCTGTTGGACGAGGGCACCGGCGACGACGAGGACGAGGCCGGGCATGCGAGTCTCGCGGCTGTCCCGCCCCTCGACGAGTCGGGGCCGCCCACCCAGGCGTGGCACCCGGACTCCATGAGCATCTTCAGCTCGGGCAACGACAGCTTCTTCGGCACGGAGGCCGGCTCCGGCCAGCACCACTTCGGACCGCTCGGGTCCGACTGGATCGCCTGAGCCGAATCCACCCCCGGCGACGGGCCGGGGCCCGCGCCTGCGGGCTTAGCTGAGCCGCGTGATCTGGACGACGATGGAGTCCCCGTTGGACAGCTCGCCCGTGGCCGTGAACACCTCACCGGGTGCGGGGGTCTCGTCGCCGGTGTCCTTCAGGGCCGCGATCTCGATCTCGGTCGCGAGCACCTGGGCGGCGATGTGGCCCTTCCACAGCTCGACAACGGCGACCGAGGCGTCCGGGAGGGCCACGCGGAGGCGGATCCGGTCGGTGACCTCGAGCCCCGCCTCACGCCGGGCGCGCTGCACGAAACGGATGACGTCGCGGGCTAGGCCCTCTGCTTCGAGCTCGGGGGTCGTCTCGAGGTCGAGCGCGACGATCCCGACCTCGCCGGGCAGCGTCCGGGCCGAGACCGGGTCCAAAGGCCGAAGGCGGAGCTCGAACTCGCCCGGCTCGAGCTTTTCACCGCCCACCTCCACCGTGCCGTCCCCCGGACTCGACCAGTCGCCGCGGCGGGCGGCGGCGATGACGTGCTGCGTCCGGGGTCCGAGCCTCGGGCCAAGCGCTGCGGGGATGACGTTGAGCACGCTCTCGGCCAGGTCGCTCACGGTCTCGACCAACCTGACCTGCTGCACGTTCACCTCGTCGGCGATGAGGTCGGCGTAGGCGAGGAGCCGGCCCGCGCCCGGGGCCGCCACCGTGAGCGAGGAAAGGGGGAGCCGTGCGCGGCGCCCGGCCGCCTTGCGGATCGAGTGGCCGGCGGAGCACACCTCCCGGGCGAGGTCCATGTCCTCTACGAGGGCCGGGTCCGAGGGTAGCTCGCTCGCCTCCGGCCAGGCCTCGAGATGCACGCTGCGCTCGCCGGCTAGGCCCCGGTAGACGGTCTCTGTGAGATAGGGGAGGAACGGTGCCGCCACCCGGCAGAGCACCTGCAAGACGGTGTGCAGGGTGTCGTAGGCGTCCTGTTTGTCGTCGGGCGGGGAACCGGGCGCCTCAGAGGCGGCGGCGTTCACCGGGCGCCAGAAGCGATCGCGGCTGCGGCGCACGTACCAGTTGGTCATGGCGTCGAGGAAGACCGAGATGTGGCCCGTCGCGCCCGCCAGGTCGTAGGCGTCCATGGCGGCGGTGACGTCCTCCACGAGCCGGCGCGTCTTGGCCAGGATGTAGCGGTCCAGCACGCCCTGTTGGTCGGTGCGGACACGGCCCCGAAGGCCGTCCGCGTTGGCGTACATCGACAGGAAGTACCACGTGTTCCAGATGGGGTTCAAGACCAGGCGAATGGGCTCGGCCAGTCCCTTGGCCTCGATCACCACGTCGTTGCCGCGCAGCACCGGCGAGGCGAGCAGGTACCAGCGCATGGCGTCGGCGCCGTAGGCGGCGAAGACCTCCTCTGGGTCGGGGAAGTTGCGCAGGCGCTTGGACAGCTTGCGGCCGTCGTCTCCCAACACGATGCCGTGGGCGATGCAGGCCTTGAAGGGGGGCCGGTCGAACAGCGCCGTCGCCAGCACGTGCAAGGTGTAGAACCAGCCGCGGGTCTGGCCCACGTACTCGACTATGAAGTCGGCCGGGAAGTGCTCCTCGAACCTCTTGGCGTGCTCGAAGGGGTAGTGCAGCTGCGCGAAGGGCATGGATCCCGAGTCGAACCAGCAGTCGAGGACGTCGGGGATGCGGCGCATCGTCGAGGCCCCGGTGGGGTCGTCCGGGTTCGGCCGGGTCAGCTCGTCGATGAAGGGGCGGTGCAGGTCGGCCGGCCTTGCCCCGAAGTCCGCCGCAAGCTCGTCGACGCTGCCGTAGACGTCGACGCGGGGATAGCGCGGGTCGTCGCTCTTCCACACCGGGATGGGCGTTCCCCAAAAGCGGTTCCGGCTGATCGACCAGTCCCGTGCCCCCTCCAGCCATTTGCCGAAAGCCCCGTCCCTGACGTGCTCGGGGACCCAGGCGATCTGCCGGTTGAGAGCGACCATGCGGTCCTTTATGGCTGTCACGCGCACGAACCACGAGCTCATCGCCCGGTAGATGAGAGGCGTGTCGGTCCTCCAGCAGTGCGGGTAGCTGTGGGTGTACTCCTCAGCCCTTACAACTGCCCCTGCCGCCCTGAGGCGCTCGACGATGGTGGCATTGGCGTCGAAGACCTGCACTCCTGCAAGGTCGCCCACCTCAGCTGTGAAACGTCCCCGGTCGTCCACGGGGCAGACCACGGGGATTCCCGCCGCCTCGCAGGCGCGCTGGTCGTCCTCGCCGAAGCCCGGGGCCATCTGGACCACGCCCGTGCCCTCGTCCATGGCGACGAAGTCCTCACCTAGGACGACAAAGGCCCCGGGCGTGTCTGCGAAATAGGGGAGCAACGGGCGAAAGCGGCGCCCGACGAGATCGGCTCCGGCGACGGTGCCGAGCAGCTCGGCGCCGGCGAGGGTGTCCTCGTAGGCCGCCAGGCACTGCTCGCCGATGACGACGCGCCGCTCGCCCCAGGCGAGCACGGCGTAGGCCAGCTCCGGTCCCACGGCGAGGGCCAGGTTGGAGGGGAGGGTCCAGGGCGTGGTGGTCCAGGCCAGCATCCCGACCGGGCCCCGCAACAGCTCGGGGCCGTCGTCGACCGGCTCGAGATCGAACCGCACCGTCACGGCCGGGTCGGTGCGGTCCCGGTACGAGTCGTCCTGGCGCGTCTCGAAGTTCGAAAGCGGCGTCTCGCATTCCCAGCAGTAGGGCAGGACCCGGAAGCCCTCGTACATGAGCCCTTTGTCGTAGAGGCGTTTGAAGGCCCACAGCACGCTCTCCATGAACGAGAGGTCCATGGTCTTGTAGGTGTCCTCGAAGCTCACCCACCGGGCCTGGCGGGTCACATAGCGCTCCCAGGCGTCGGTGGTCCGCTGCACGATCTGGCCGCAGTAGGCGTTGAACCTGTCGATTCCGTAGGCGATCACGGCCTGGCGGCCGGACAGCTCGAGCTCGTGCTCGGCTGCCATCTCGGCCGGCAGGCCGTGGCAGTCCCAGCCGAAGCGGCGCTCGACGCGGTGGCCGAGCATCGTCTGGTAGCGGGGGACGGCGTCTTTCACGAAGCCGGTGAGGAGGTGGCCGTAGTGGGGCAGCCCGTTGGCAAAAGGTGGCCCGTCGTAAAAGACGTACTCGGTCTCGGGTCCGTGCAGGGCGACCGAGGCCTCGAAGGTCCTGTCCGCCTGCCAAAAGGCGAGAGTCTGCTCCTCCAAGGAGGGATAGCGCGGCTGCGCGGGGACCTGCGGATAAGCGCTCGCACGGGGTGCCTCTGCCATGGCCATACAGTAGGCGGCCATGGCAGATGACTTCTTCGACGTCGAGACCACAGACAGCGGGTCCACGGGCATCGTGTTAAGGGTCCGGGTCCAGCCCGGTGCCGGCAGGGCGGCGGTCACGGGACGTCACGGCGACGCGCTCGGCTTGAAGGTCGCGGCGCCGCCCATCGGCGGGCGGGCGAACTCGGAGTGTCTCGAGTTCGTCGCCGATCTGCTGTCTGTCCGAAAGTCCCAGGTCGAGATCGTCTCCGGGGAGAAGAGCCGAGTGAAGCGAGTCCGTGTCGTCGACATCGACCCTGCGCAGGCACGCGACGCCATCGATCGAGAGCTGCGGGCAGCGACTGCCCGGCCCGGGTCACACGAGCGCACGGACAAGCCGGGTCGTAACAGAGCGTGAGATCGTTGACGAATGTTTGGCGAGGGGTGTCCGCTACGGCTATCGTCGGTCACCCTCGCCGCGACAGGAGGGACCGATGGTGGCAAAGACCATGGTGGCGGCCCACGCCGAGAAGGGAGTCGTCGTGAAGGCGAACGCCTCGAAGGCGTCCCCGAAGCCAGCGACGCCCAAGACCACTGGCGAGCCGTCGAAGAAGGCCGCCTCCTCGGCCAAGGCCAAAGCGACTGCGAAGACCGTCGCGCCTCTTGCCAGGGCCTCCACGAAGGTCGCGGCCAAGCCCGAAAGGGCGGTAGCGGCAAAACGGAAGGCTGCCCCGCCGACGAAGGCGGCTTCGGCGGCAAAGCCCGCCGGAAAGCCGGCCGCCAAGGCCGTGAAGGCCCCGGCAGCCAAAGCGGCAGCTTCGGGTGCAAAGGCGGCCACGCCCGTCAAGCAGGCCGCCAAGGCCGTGAAGGCCCCGCCGGCCAAGGCCAAGACGCCGGGCGCAGCAGCCGCGACCAAGAAGGCCGCGGGCACAAAGGCGGCCGCCCGCACACTGAAGGCACCCCAGGCGCCCAAGGCGAAGGCCGCGAAGAGCCCCGCGCCGGCGCGCACGGCCGAGGCGGCAGTCTCCCCGCGCACTTCGGGCGGCCTCGGCGCCAAGGCCCCGGCGGCCAAGCGCCCCGCCGAGGGTTACGCGAAAGACGAGCGTTTTCTCGCCAGCCAGCGGGCCGCGCTCTTGCGCGAGCGGGCCACCTACCTCGAGCAGGCGGCCAGCTTGAAAGCCGAGGCGGAGGCGCTTGTCGAGGAGATGGAGCCGGGCGACATCCAGTTCGACGACGAATCGGGCGAGGGGGGCACCGTCACCGTCGACAGAGAGCGCGACCTGGCGCTGTCGGCCCAGGCGCTCGGTGCCGTCGAGGAGATCGACCACGCGCTCGCGAAGCTGGACAACGGCACCTACGGGATCTGCGAGAACTGTGGCAAGACGATAGTCAAGGCCCGCCTCGAGGCCCTTCCCTACGCCCGCTTGTGCATCGACTGCAAGAGCGGGGGGCTGTCGAAACGTTGAACGCGGCCGGTCAGGACCGGCCCGGCGCCACCGGGGGAGCGATCCCGGCCGAGGCGAGGCGACGCTCCAGGCGCATCCGCGTGATGCTCGCGGTCACCCTCGTCGTGGTGACAGCGGACCAGGTGACAAAGTCACTCGCGGTCTCCCGGCTCTCCGCGGGGCCGGTCCACCTGATCGGGCCTTTCGCGTTCGTGCTCACCTACAACACCGGTGTCTCGTTCAGCATCGCTTCCGGCCTGACACTGCCGATCATCCTGATCGTCGTGGTCGTCGTCGCCGTGCTCGCCTACTTCGCCCGGACCGTGCCCAACACCGCGGCTGCCGTCGGAGTCGGCATGATCCTCGGCGGCGCCGTCGGCAACCTCGCCGACCGGGTCTTCAGGGGCCATCACGGCGCCGTGGTCGACTTCATCCGTTCCGGGTTCTGGCCCACCTTCAACCTCGCCGACTCGGCCATAGTCTGCGGCTGCGTGGTGCTCGCCGTGGCCCTGTGGCGGTCAACTGCCACAAGCCAGTCGAAAGGCGCCGGTGAGGGACCGCAAGATGCCTGCCAAAGACCGCTGCCGTGAGCGAGAGGCCATGACCTCGGTCGTCGAAGTGCCGGGCGTGCTCTCCGGTGAGCGCGTGGACCGGGTCGTGGCGCTGCTGTCCGGTCGCACCCGGGCACAGGTGGAAAGGCTCATAGCCGCCGGTGCCGTGCGCCTCGGCGGAAGCGTCGTCGTCGCTGGCAGCCGCCGGGTGAAAAAGGGTGACCTGTTAGAGACCGACCTCGAACCTCTCGCCGAGGAGGGCGCCGGCTTGTTGAGGCCGGCGGCACCCGGCGAGGTCCGCTACCGCGTCGTCTACGACGACGAGGCCGTGATCGTCGTGGACAAGCCACCGGGCGTCGTGGTCCATCCCGACGCGGCGCACCGCTCGGGCAC
>Ga0181520_10002850_pt1 | contig 31363 bp, 36 predicted proteins | sample PEATcosm2014_Bin_29_FD_132451 | JGI IMG/M metagenome (GOLD analysis project Ga0181520, IMG submission 132451) | Peatland microbial communities from MTU Mesocosm Facility, Houghton, MI, USA - PEATcosm2014_Bin02_30_metaG | ecosystem: Environmental > Terrestrial > Soil > Wetlands > Peat | place...
CAAATGTTCAGACGGATAGTACAGGCTCTTTCAGTTCGATCCAGGTGCAGTAGGGCTGCCTGGGTTTTCGCGAATTGGGACGAGTCGATCGAACTGACTGCGCCGCCCGCTCATGTATAGGTGCAAACTCATCATCACCTTGCACCCCGGATAATTCAGACTTTCACGCGGGCCGAAGCTAGCTTTGGTCTTGGCAGGCGGCGATCGACTTCGCCGAAGGAGAACAGATGAATCTACGAGGAATTGCGGTTCTGGTTTTAGCGGCAAGCACGCCAAGCTTTCTGAGCGCAGCGGTGAGCGTGCCAGTGGTGAATAACGGCACGATCAACTACGGGAAAAACCAGGTCACGCTGAACGGTTCCGGATTTGAGCCGGCGAAGGCGGCTCCAGTGGTGCGGCTGAACGGGGCGGCGCTGGTGTTGGACTCCTTCAGCAATGCGGAGATCGTTGCGACACTGCCGGCGAAAACTGCGGCTGGGACCTACACCTTGACCGTTGTCAACAGCCAGGGAGGTTCCACAGTGTTCGATCTGACTTATGGCGCGACTGGGCCACAGGGACCGATGGGGCCGCAAGGGGCTGCTGGAGCAAAAGGGCCGGCAGGGGCCCAAGGCGCCCCGGGAGCGCAGGGGCCAGCAGGAGTGAAAGGGCCGACTGGGCCAACGGGGCCACAAGGGCAGCAGGGCGGGTTGTCGTATTCGGCAAACGGCATACTGGCTGGCCAAATGGGAGTCCCGGTGGGATTTAATTCACCTTGGGGGAGATTCAGTGTTGTCACGATGGCGAATCCGGGAACCTATATTCTTTCAGGGCAGATACAGGTGTTTAATGCTGCTGATCCGCCGGGCACTGCGTCGGTCACGTGTGCGGTCTTCGACGCTCAGGGCGGGCTAGGCGTGAACCAAAATACCGCACCTTCGGCCTCGGAAGATGTTGGCTATTCGGCCACTCTCCCTGTCAACGGGATATGGGTCTCGACGGAGGCGAATACATCGATTTGGCTGGAGTGCAGCTACACGGGAAGCTCAACGTACGTGGAAGCGAATGGTCAAGGTGCCTTCACTGCGATCCAGGTGAAGTAACCACGGTGAGGGTCGTGTTGCCTCCTCGGAGCAGAGCCGACTGATGGTGCTCTCCTTTGCTTCGGGCAGTTCGGCGGGAAGCAAGGAGTAGCGGACCGTGTCCCGCGGAATGGATTCTTATAAGCGCCGCAGCGTCTGAGAATGAGGTCGTGCCTGGATGGTCGGCAATCCGGAAGTAGCGCAGCCGCGCAACGCCGCTCATTCCGACTTGATGTCAAAATGGTCAGCCCCGGCTGGGAGATTTTCCCGGCCGGGGCTGTCGTTGCTCTTGGCCGGAGTTATCTCTCCACCAAGATCAGAAGAAAACGGCAAAAGGACCTGTAAGCCGAATTCTGTCGTGTGCGGTCATTCCTCTAGACGCCGCGTCGCCGCGGACGTTCATCAGCGACCTACCCGGAGGTTTCGGCGATTGCATCGAGCAGCCTGAGAGAGCGTTGCGCACTGCAAGGAGCAGCCTTACGGCGCCGGGCCGGCACCGGGCGGCAGCCTTGCTCCTGGCTGCCACTTCCCTCCCTATTTGGTCTTGCTCCGTGTGGGGTTTACCCTGCCTCCGTCGTTACCGCCGGAGCGGTGCGCTCTTACCGCACCATTTCACCCTTACCCCGGCGCTGGAGATTTCGCAACGGCGGTCGTACCCGGCAAGCCGGGCCAACACGGGTATTGCGTTTCCAGGGAGACCCTCCAACCGGATCCGAAGAAACGGGGGAGGGGTAGCCGAGGCGGTTTGTTTTCTGTGGCACTGGCCGTCCACGGGCTTTGAAGCCCGCGTCCCGGACGTTATCCGGCACACTGCCCTGCGGAGTTCGGACTTTCCTCCCCCGGCTGGTCGGCGTTAAGCCAACCCTCCGGCAGCGACCGCCCGGTCCTCCTGCCAGAGATTAGTTTAGCGCGAAACGGATTGTGCCGTCGTACTTGCGCTTTCAATCGCAAGAGAGTCGAATGGTTTGAATCGACTCGGCTGGCTTGGCCATCTGTTCCAGACAGTGGGGTTGCGCCGAATTCGGGGGTCTTCCGAGTTCGTCCCCCGATCGATCAACTGAAATCCCCGATTCCAAGGAGAGGTTCGATGAAGATTGTTGCGATGATTGCCCGCTACCTGCTGGCGCTGGAGTTCCTGGTCTTCGGACTGAATAAATTCTTCCTTTTTCTTCCGATGGGGCCATTGCCCACGGGGGCGGCCGGGCAGTTCTTCAGTGTGCTCATGTCGACGCACTACCTCTACGCCATCGCCGTTCTTGAGGTGGCTGGGGGGATTCTGCTGCTGATCGGGCGTTATGTGCCGCTTGCGCTCACGCTGGTGGGTCCGGTGGTGGTCAACATCCTTCTTTATCACCTGCTGATGGCGCCTAGTGGGTTGCCGATCGCAGGATTGACGGCTGTGCTGTGGCTGGTGGTCTTCTATCAGGTGCGTTCAGCGTTTGCCGGGCTGTTTCAGGCAAAGGTCGAGGGCTAAGCGAGGCAGGAACTCGACTCACTGGCTACAATCGAAGGCAATGATTCAGATCCTCTATCTCGGCCGGGTGGGCTATTCCGAGGCTCTAGCGCTGCAGGAAGAGATCGCGGCTTTGGTTGGCCAGGGGCGGCTCCAGAACACACTGCTGCTCCTGGAGCACCCGCCGGTTCTGACTCTGGGGCGGAATGCCAGCGGGGCCAACATTCTGGCTTCCGATGAGCTGCTGGCGCGCCGAGGCGTCGCCGTCCACGAGATCAATCGGGGCGGCGATGTGACCTACCACGGGCCGGGGCAACTGGTTGGCTACCCGATCTTCGATCTGCGGACGATCCGGAATCCGAGCGGCCCGCGCATGGGGCCGGTGGACTTTGTGCGGGGAATGGAAGAGGCGCTGATCCGGGTATGCCTGACGTATGGTGTGCAGGCAGGGAGGGTTGCCGGGTTGACGGGTGTGTGGTGCGGAGGAACAGGGAACAGGGAACAAGGACGAGGGACTGAGGGACTAGGGACTAAGGGACCAGAGACTGACGAACTAAAGACTGATCAGGCGCCGGCGGGACAGGAGCGAAAGATTGCTGCGATCGGGATCCACGTGGCGCGGGGGATTACGTCGCATGGCTTTGCGTTCAACCTGACTACGGACCTGCGCGATTTTGGCTTGATTGTTCCTTGCGGCATTCCGGATCATGCGGTAACCAGCCTGGAAGTGGAGAGAGCGCGGCTCGGCATGCCGGGTTCGGAGCTACCTACGCTGGAGGCCGTTGCGCACGAGGCGGCGCGGCAATTTGGGATGGTCTTCAACGAGCAGGTGCTGGCATTGGAGAGTCTTGAAGCGCTGCGGGGTCTGGCGAGTGCGCAGGCCGTCGAGTTCCCGGCGGAAGACACGCCGTTGCAGATTCCGGAAGAGGTAGCACGGCTGAGAGGGATCCAGAATCCACCGGGTCAGGATCGGGCGACGCGGGCCTGACGGCGGAGAAGTCCAAACTGCTTGTCTTTCATCGTATGCGCCGCGATTTATAATCCGGCAGGACGAGAGCCCCCAGTTTTTCAGAGAGTCCGGCGCAGAGTCCGGCGCCCCACGGCGAAGAAAGGGACCGAGCACAAATGCCAACCGAAGTGGTCATGCCGCAGATGGGCGAGTCGATCTTCGAGGGCACCATTACCAAGTGGCTGAAGAAGGCCGGGGATACGGTGCAGAAGGACGAGCCGCTGTTTGAGATCTCCACCGACAAGGTGGATGCGGAGATTCCTTCGCCGGTGGCGGGGGTGCTGAGCGAGATCAAGGTTGCCGAGGGCTCGACTGTCGAGGTCAACACGGTGGTTGCGGTGGTAGAAGAACAGGGTTCAGGGTTCAGGGGTCAGGGGTCAGTTCCGACACCCGAGGCCGGGTTCACCGGAACAGAAGTCGTAATGCCGCAGATGGGCGAGTCGATCTTCGAGGGCACCATTACCAGGTGGCTCAAGAAGGCCGGGGATACGGTGCAGAAGGATGAGCCGCTTTTTGAAATCTCCACCGACAAGGTGGACGCGGAGATTCCTTCGCCGGTCGCCGGGGTGTTGACGGAGATCAAAGTTCCGGAAGGCGCGACAGTCGAGATCGACACAGTTGTTGCGGTGATTGGCGGGAGCGGCGTGGCAGCAGCGCCGGGTGCTTCGGCACCAGCCGTGAGCCGGGCGGTCTCTGAAAAGGCGCCTGAAGTGGCGGCGGCACCTGCACGCGCTGCAGGCGAGCGGTTACGCTCCTCGCCGCTTGTGAAGCGGATTGCGAAAGAGAACCAGCTCGATCTCAACCAGGTTCCGGGAACCGGCTCTGAAGGCCGCATCACCAAAGAGGATGTGCTGCACTGGCTGAGCCAGCACGGCCCGGGCAGCGTCAAAGCGCCAGCTCCGTCATCGCCTGCGCAGCAAGCGCAGCCGGCTGCCGCTGCGCTCGCAGGCCAGACCGCGCCCATGAGCAAGATGCGCGGCCTCATTGCGCAGCGGATGGTGGAGAGCGTGAGGACCAGCCCGCATGTCTACTCCGTCTACAAGGTGGACATGACGCGGATTGCGCGCCTGCGCGAGCGGGAGCGGGTTCAGTTTGAGCAGAGGCACGGCGTCAAACTGACGCTCATGCCGTTTATCGCGGCGGCAGCGGTGGACGCGCTGAAAAAGTATCCCATCGTAAACGCTTCGGTCGACGGAACCACGATTCACTATCACAACCACATCCACCTCGGCATCGCGGTAGCGCTCGAGTGGGGTCTGATTGTGCCGGTGGTGACTGAGGCCGAAGGGCGCAGCTTTGCCCAGCTGGCGCAGTCGATTGCCGACCTGGCGGAACGGGCGCGGGCCAAAAAGCTGAAGCTTGAAGAGGCCACCGGGTCGACGTTCACGCTGACCAACTCAGGGGTTTTCGGAGGGGAGTTCGGGACGCCGATCATCAACCAGCCTGAGTCGGCGATCCTGGCCATCGGCGGCCTCAAAAAGGAGCCGGTGGTGATGACCGACACGCAGGGCAACGACTCGATTGCGATTCGGTGGATGCAGAACTTCTGCCTGGGCTTCGATCACCGCACGATCGATGGCGCTGATTCCGGCAAGTTCATGAGCGAGTTCAAGAAGGCGCTGGAGACGTGGGAAAGGCCGATCCTTTAGCGCAACTATCGAGGCTGTCCGCGGCGTCAGCCTACCTTCCTGCCCTGCAATTAATGCGCGTTTGCCCAGGCAAGCCCGTCTGTCCCTTTTCCGGTCTTAAAGAGGCGTGAGACTTTCATGGTTCCGAGGTCGATCTCGGCGACCTGATTGCTGACCGAGCAGGAGACATAGGCCACTTTGCCATCGGTGCGGACGAGCGTTTCCTGGGGACTGGCGCAGACCGGGATCGACTGAGCCAGCCTCATCGCTTTCAGGTCGATGACGTCGACGTTGTTCTTTGATGGGACCGCGATCAGCAGCCAGCGGCCGTCGGGAGTAACGGCGCTGCCATAACCTTCGCCACTCAGCGGAATCCAGTTGGCCACTTTGTTGGTGGAAGTGTCGATGACGGCCAGTTGTGGCTTGGTTTGATCGGCAGTGAAGACCCAGCGGTCGTCGTTGGAGATGGAAATCCGCTGAGTGTCGGTGGAGATGGGGATGATGGTCAGCGTCTTGCGTGCCGGAATGTCGAGGACGGAGACGGTGCCCGGCCCGACGTTGGCGGTGTAGCCGCGGCGACCGTCGTGCGAGAGGGCGAGCATGTGGCTCTGGGGCTGACCGGTCGGGATGGAGCCCACGATCTTGAGGGTCGCTGGATCGATGAGCGTGATGGACTGGTCAAGCTCCGTGGTCACGTAGAGCAGTCCGTCCTTTGGCCCGAAGAGGGGCATATGGGGCCGGACGCCGTGGGCGAAATCGAGATTCCCAACGATCTTGTGTGCGGCGATGTCGATGACCACGAGGTTGGCGCCGTCCGTCCCGGGCATGCCGACGCCGGAGTTGCCGTAGATGGGCACGTAGGCAAAGCGGCCGTCGGGCGAGGCGATCACTTCATGGCCGGTGACGCCGCCTTCGGGAACTGAGGCAATGACGGCGCCGGACGCGGGGTCGACGATGGCCAGGCTCTGATCTCCCTTCTGCGCGACGAGCAGACGGCCGTTCTGGGAGTGTGACGGACCAGCGAAAAAGGCGAGCAAAACCAAGGGAAGGGCAGACAAAATGCGACGCACGGCGACCTCCGGGAATACCGGATGAGTGTAGAGCATCGCCGCATGCTTCGGGAACGTGCGGCTCGATTGATCTGTGCGTGAAATTAGCTCGATCCGCATTTGGAGTAGGAGTCGAGGCGCTTCTTATAGAGCAGCAACACGCTGGGGCCGAAGCAGAGGAGCATGACGGCGACGCCGGTGGCGATGCCGAAGCCTGTGGCGATGGGGGCGGAGCAATCGTGACGGCGACGCACGATCACGTGGCAAGGGACGGCGATGAGTAGCTCGAGGACGCTGCCCTTGAGCAGCCAGGAGAGAATGCGCGTGGTGGCGATGGGGGCATTGCGGGTGTAGAGGTAAAAGATTGCTCCCCAGAGCAACCAGAGGCCGGCCCAGATGCCGATGACCTCTGTGTCGCTTGCCCATGCATAGGTGAGGAAGTGGTCGCTGAAGATGGCCGCCCCGAGAGCGCTCAAACCGGCGAAGATGAGCAGGGCAAAGAACGCCGCGGTGACCGTGTACGAGACGGCAATGTGGGTGCGAGGCTTGAGACGCTTCCGCGAGGTGTCGACGGTAAGGAACAGAAGGATGGCTTCGCCTGCGATGAGGATGACCGCAACAAACCAGGTGAACCAAAGGCCGTAGAAATCCTTCAGGCTGTCGAAAAACTCGGGCGAGAACGGACTGTGGTAATCGACGAGGAGCGAAGTGGCCGGGATAATAAGGCCAAGCACGATCACCGTATAAAACAGGCTGAGTACAACGCCCCACTTGCGCATAGCGCGTCCTTTCCACTTACTGATGCCGGAATTTCGGGAGTGGCTCTTTTGAGACAGAACGATACACCGGAAAGGCGATGCGCGCCAGTGGACCAGCGGTCCGCAGCACCGGAGCGGCGTCACGCTGAAATCAGCGTAGGGTTAATTCCACAGGCGCGCTACTGCTTGATGTTCCCCACGATTGCCATATCCGCATCGCTTTTCGACTTTTCGATATCTGACGCGGTCTGCAGCAGCTTGGAGCGCTGGTCCATGAGCATCTGCAGTTCCGTCGAATCCTGGTCGCTAAGGTCGTTTTCGGAGTCGAGAGTGTTTTGAAGTTCACTCCGAATCGTATTGAGCTGCTGGGTGTTAACCGTTGCCGGCATTTGCAAGCGGGTGGGCTTTCGCAGCCTGGATGTGGCGGCGTTGATGGCGCTGAGTTTTGCCGGCAGGTTGCGGCAGAACGCAGTGACGCATGGAGCGCTGGAGCCTGTGGACTTGCCGGCGCCCTTCTCTGAAGGTCCCTGCATTTGGGCTATTTGCTGGTTGAGTTCGTTGAGCAGTGCGCGAATCTGCTGTTTGGCTTGCATCATCGCTTGGGCGTTCTGCATTTGGGCATTCAGGTCCTGGTCGCTGTCCTGAACCATTTCAAGGATGACGATCACCGCGAGGGCATCGACAGCGTTGTCTTGAGCAAGCGCGGATGCCGGACCCTTGGCTCCGGAGTTAAGGCCCGCGAGCGAGCCGGCGAATCGCTGGCGAATGGTTGCACGCAGTGCATCGATGTCGGGTGAGTCGCGTTTCGATTCGACTCTTGCTTGTTGCACAACCCAGGCCTGCACTGCAGGCTGCAAGCGGGCGCGCGCGGTTGAAGTGCGGCGCGCCAGATCAGACGGAACGGGCGGAAGGTCTCCAGGCCGAGCGGTTCTCTGCTGTGCAAAAGCTGCAGAGCCGGCAGCGAGAACGAGTATCAAAGCTGAGGTTATCTGTCGCATGGGGACCTCCGCACAAAGAGTAGTCCGGACGGCGATCCGGATCAAGGGGCGATGCGGATCGGCGGGAGGGAACGGATCGGACAGGGCTGACCTACCTCCGTGCGCCATACCAACCGGCGTCTCCCCCATCCGAAGCGCTATGCTTGCCCTGATGAATCTCCCCGCTGGCGACCGAGAGCTTGTGCAGATTGTGGATGCGTCGCTTGCCGATGCAGCACAACGAGCTGGCGCGTGGCTGGTGTGCCGTGTCGGGTGCACGCAATGCTGCATCGGGGCGTTCCGCATCAACCAGCTGGATGCGCTTCGCCTGCGGGCGGGGATGGAGGCGCTGCGAAGTTCCGACCCTGAGCGTACGGCGGAAATCGAGCGGCGGGCGCGGGCTTGGATTGCCGAACAGGTCGGCGAATTCCCCGGAGATAAGCAGACCGGGCGGCTAGGTGAGAGCGACGCAGAGGTCGAGAGATTTGAGGAGTTCGCGAACGACGCGGCCTGTCCCGCGCTCGATCCCGAGACCGGCCGGTGCGATGTATACGCGTGGAGGCCGATGACCTGCAGGGTTTTCGGGCCTCCGGTACGCATGGGAGAAGGCGACGAGCTTGGACACTGCGAGCTTTGCTTTGCAGGCGCAAGCCAGGGGGATGTGGAGGCGTGCGAGATGGAGGTTCCACACGCGATGGAATCACGGCTCGTCGCGGAGCTTGGTGCGAGCGGGGAAACGGTGGTGGCGTTTGCGCTGGTGCGATGAAGGTCACGCGCGATGGTAGCGCCAAGATAGTGCGTCTCGGTGCGCCGCTGGGCTAGAGTGAAGCCATGGCCCTGAAGATATGCGAGCTGGTAAGCATTGTTCTCTCAGCGGTGGTTGGCGGGATGTACTGGGGACCTTGGCTGGCTTTGACCAGGTCAATCAACACCTTCAAGCCGGAGGCTTTTCTTGATGTCGTAGACCGGCTGAATGGGAATATGGCAGGGCTCATGACTGTTCTGACGCCAGCTGGCCTGCTATCCATCGTTCCGGTGCTGTTCCTCTCGTACAGCGAACGGCCAGTGACCTTCTACCTGAATGCGGCAGGATTCATCTCGTTTGTTGTTGCCCTGCTCGTAACCGTGCTGATCGAGATCCCTATCGTAAAACAGATCACAGGATGGACGGTTGAAACGCTGCCAGCGGATTGGACTCAGCTTCGGGATCGCTGGGGCTCGTTCCATATCCTTCGAGTGGTCGCAGGCATCGCGGGTGTAGCTCTTCTGGTGGCCGGCGCAATCTTTTGAAGAGACCTTGAAGAATCGTTTCCTGGCGCCGGCAACGCTCTATACGACTGCTGCCATGCGATGCGGTGCTTCTGTTGGTGAGCGCGTTAAACTGATCGTTGGACGCCCTGATGCCAAACCGCCCCTGCTGGGTTGAGATCTCGACCCGGTCCCTTGAAGAGAACTTCCGATTCCTTGCTGGCCTGACCGGGCAAGATTCGGAGCTGCTGGCGATTGTGAAGGCCGATGCCTACGGCCACTCGCTTGCCTTGTGCGCTCCGGCCGCGGTGCGGGCAGGTGCAAAGTGGCTGGGGGTGACCAGCGTAGAAGAGGGTATTGCCGCCCGCGCAATTTGTCCTGGTGCGAAGATTCTCGTGATTGCCGGCGTCTTTCCCGGGCAAGGAGCGGCGCTGTTGGCCAACCGGCTCACGGCGGTGGTCTGGGAACCGTGGCAACTGGATGAGATTGAAAGCGCGGCGATTGAAGGCTCGGCGCGTGCGGCTGCTGCTGGGGCTGGATCGGTTCCGGTGCATGTGGAGATCGACACGGGGATGAGCCGGCAGGGGGCGACGCTGGACGGGCTGGAAGGACTCTTGAGCCGATTTGGCGTCGGATCGGCGGTTCGGCTCGAGGGCGTGATGACGCACCTCTACGCTGCAGATGAGGCGGATGGAGTGCTCAACCGGGAACAGCTGGAGCGGGTGCATTTGGCCCTGCAGCGGATCAAGGCAGCTGGCCTTCGTCCGGAGATTCTAAATGTGGGGAACTCAGCCGCAGTGTTGAGCGGCCTGGCGCAGGAGATAGGGAGGGTCGCCAGGGAGCACTCAATGCAGGCGCTGTTGAGGCCGGGACTGGCGCTCTACGGGCTAGCGCCGCGGTTCGAGCCGGAGGAACCCGCAAACGTGGCGCAGGCCCGCGTTCGACTTAAGCCGGTGCTGACCTGGAAGAGCCGGGTGGTGAGTGTGCGCGAGATTCCGACGGGCGGGACGGTGGGCTGTAACGGGGTGTTTGTGGCCACTGAGCCGATGCGGCTGGCGCTGGTGGCGGCGGGCTACGGCGACGGGCTCGACCGCAGGCTGGGCAATCGATTCAGCCTGCTGGTGCGGGGCGAGAGAGCGCCAATTGTGGGCCGAATCAGCATGGACCAGTCCGTGCTCGACGTGACGGAGATCCCTGGGGTCGAGGCTGGCGACGAGGTGGTGATTGTTGGGGTGCAGCGTGGCGAGTCGATCACAGCCTTCGATCACGCTGAGGCGACGGGGACGATTCCTTGGGAGATTTTCACGCGAATTAGCGCCCGTGTGGACCGTGTGGAGACTTAGAGCGAAGCGCCTATCTATTCGGCCCCAAATACAGCAGCATCAAATCCCACCCTTTCCGCTTTTTTCCTCGAAAAGCCGCGGAAAGGATGGGGCACCCTGCAGCGCAAAAAAGCAAAACAGCCGCGGAGGTGGTTGCCATCCACGGCTGTTTGCTTATGAATCGAGTGAGCACTATTGTGTGACCGGTTGCTGTGGGGCCTTGGGCGCCTTCAGATGAGGAGCGGCCGGCGACATCGGCTCTGCTGGAGCCCTGGGAGCCGCGCCCACCGAAGGGGGCGGCGGCGGAGCCGTCGATCCCTTCTTGATGTGCAGGTCCCCGTTGTCTGTGGTGAGCGAAATCTTCGCTCCGCCGTTGCCGATGGTGATGGCCGCCGTCTTGTTCTCGCCGTCCATGGTGGGCACCGGGTAGTCGGAGACGATGTCGCCGTTCCGAGTGTGGAGATTGACGGAAGCCGAAGCGTTCGGCGGCAGAGTCACTTCGACGTCGCCCTTGTTGTTGCGCGCATCGATGGCATAGTTCCCGGCGGGCGCAATGGAGATGCGGCCGTCGCGGTCTTCCACGTAGGTGTCGCCGTAGATCTCGCTGAGGTCGATGTCCTTGGAGTGAGTCGTCACGCGAACCTGACCTTTTGCTTCGGTGACACGAAGGTCATCGGAGTTGAGGGTGAGGTCGCCGGGCAATTCGGCCACCTGGAGTTCCGTGACCGAGGTGTGCAGGTGGATTGGTCCGGCCGCGCTCTCAATGTGAACGTCGCCGAGGATCTCGCCGTTCTGCGTGATCTTTCCCTTGATCTCAGAGAGGGTCAGGTCGTTGCAGTCGCCGTCAGCGGTCACATCGCCGCTCACATCGTGCGCGGAGAAATCGTGGCGGCCGTTGGCGAAGTGAACCTGCACTGAGCCGCTGATGCCGCTCAAGTGGATGTCGCCGTGGGCTGCGCTCACGTTGATGCCACCGCCCAGGCCCGCCGCCGTCACGTCGCCACGACCCGCATCCACACTAACTCGTGCGGACTTGGGTACTGACACGGTGAGATTGAGGCGACCGCTGTTGTTGCTGTCAGACTTGACCAGCACCGCGTTGCCGCTGACTTTGATGTTCGCGGCTTCGGAGTCGAAGATTTTCTTCGCTTCACTGTCGGAGCCGGCATAGGCTACTTCGTGGGCTTGCACTTCGACGTTCGGCCCGTCGGTGGACGTAATGCTGATATCGCCGCGCGGATTCTGAATCTCGATGGTGGCATTGGCCGGAATCTGGGTATTCAGAACCTGCTCGTCGAAGTCGTGCTCAGGCAGTCCGAAGGAATTGAAGAAGTCGTCTCCGTTATCGCCGAACTGCGCGCGGAAGGGACCCCAGAAGTGGTTCCATCCGGCGGCTGAGACGCCGATAAAGGCCAGCAGAATGATGAGGCCCACAAAGCCGCCGCCGCGGTGGACGGGCGTCTTTCTGCGCAGATCGAGCGCCCACTCGCCAAGCAGCGCAAGGCCGGCAAGAATCAGCAGCATCGGCCACCAATGGCCGTACCACGACCAGAAGTCAACAGCTACCAGGCGGCCCGTAGCGATCAGCAAGGCAATAATGCCGATGCCGATGAGGAGGACGGGGCCAACAATGGAAGGAACCCGGGGAGCATACGCGCCGCCGTAGTATCCGGCTTTGGCAGCGTAACGCTGCGCTTTCCACGCGTCGCGCTGGGCACGCCACGCAGCGCGCTGCTGCTCGCGGTAGACGCGCCACTGCGTTCTGGGATCGTAGGGAGGGTAACCGGGCGGTATTCCGCCTGGAGGTGTAGAAGGAGGCACGGTGCTCATGATTGTCCTCCGTTTTCGTTTCCAAAGTCTTGCGAATGAGCAGGGACGATGGAAGTGGATTCAGCAGATGCAGGTTGCGCGGGCGCCGAAGCCGGAGCGCCGGGATAGGGCGAAGCAGCGTAGGGCGAACCGGGATAGCCGGTTGGAAAGTCTCCCTCGGCGGTCAGGGACATGCGCTCGGCCAGCAGCAACAGGCCCATGGTGATGAGAAACAACGGCACAAACAGGTTCCAGAAGTGCTCGATGACTCCGGTCTGCTTCAGCAGGGCTACGCAGCCGGCCAGCAGGAGTACCGCGGGCCAGCGGAGCCGGCGAATGAGGAAATATCTGTTCATTTGGGACCTCCTTGCGATTCCCCGATGCGACGAACGACGAGCCAGACACCGATCCCAATGAGGAACAGAGGCCAGGCAAACTCGATGAGGCGGCCGTGGAAGATATCAAGCTGCCCCAGCAGGAACAAGACACCGAGTGCGATCAGGATGATGGCGCCAATCGGTTCCTTGCGCCGCCAGAAAAGCGGCTGGATAATGTCGGGCCCGGGGTGTACACCAACTGGATTTGCCGGATCAGGATTGGCCGGATCCACGGTTCCCGCCACCGGTGTGTATCCAGAAGCCGGCGGCGTGTAGGGGGTCCCGTACGGCGACTGGTACGAGGCCTGGCTCGGTGGCTGATACGCTCCACCCGTGTAGGGAGGCTGGTAGGTTCCCGGGGCAGGCGGCGTGTAAGCGCCGGAGCTCGCCGGAGGCTGCCCCATTGGGGGCGCGCCCGGGTGCTGCGGCCGAGAGCCAAGGTTCAGCCAGTTGCCGACTTCGTTCAGGCCGAGCGGATCGGGAAGAGGCTGCCCATCCCGAAGGGCACGGGCCGTGTGGTAAGCCTCAAACGATTGGTAGAGAACCCACGCGCCGATGAAGATGCCGAAGATCCCGTGGTACTCCGTAATGCTTACCAGCACTGCGAAGATGACCACGTGGATAAGGCCCTTGAAGAACTGGCCGTTGTACATGGCGCCAACGCCGGGGATGAGACCCAGGACGGCAGCGGCGGAGGGGTTTGGAGCGCCGGGAACGGCCGGCACAAAAGGTTGTTGATAGGCTTGCCAGGCATTCATGCACGGCTCGCAGAGAATCTGTCCTCCTGCCGCGGTGCGGATGCAGGGTCCGCAGAGCGCCTTGCCGCAGTTCTGGCAAAAGGATGTGGCGGTCACACCGCTGTGGTTCACGCAGTCCATGTTGTGCTCCTTTCCCGTACTTCCATGTCGGAGCCGCCGGACGGGGTGTGCCGAGCCGGATACGCCGGAGAGTGAAATGTGAGGGAAGTCTCCAAAAAGTCGTTGATGTCGTTGTCGGCCGGGTTCACAGACTGGAGTGGAGGCTCTATGCGCGAGCCTCCGTCCTTATTCGGAGTCTGTTTCGATTCGCCCGGAGTGGTTTCCTTCTGTCTTGGCTGTCCCTCCGAGCCTCGGGAACCACTTTCGCCTTCGGTTGTGCGGCGCAGCTCGCGCATTCTCGATTCCACCTCGTAAACAAAGCGAAGGTGGTCGTAGTAGCGAACGATGGGCGTGGAGGCCATGGTCAGACGGCGTTCCATGAAAGAACGAACCGCTGTTGGGCGCAGGTCGCTCAGCCGCAGGCTGCTCAGGCGGACGTCGGTGAGGTGGAGTGTGAGAGCGATGGAAAAGAACGCCATAGCGAACGTCATGAGCAGGCGGGGCTGGGCAAAGCGGCGAATCTGGCCGGCAAAGCCTGGCTGCTGCCACGGCTGCAAGGTGGGTACGCCTGCGCGGGTGGCCGGAATAAGCCCGTAGCCCTCAACCTGTCCGGGGCCGGTTTGCGCCAGAATCCGGTCGAGCAAGCCGGCTGGAACTTCCGGCTCTGTGGAGAGGAAGTCCAGCCACTCGCGGCCCCTGCGAGCCTCTTCGAAGAGCTCAGCGCAGGCCGGGCACACCGCCATATGAGCGGTAAAAGTCGCCTCGTCCTCGGGCTTGAGCATCCCGTCGAGCGCATCGGCCAGCAGTGTTTCCCACTGGCCACAGGCCGCGGAACCCGCTACCTGATATCTCGGATTGTCATTGCGCTCGGTCATGATTACATCACCTCTCTTCTATTACGTTCCAGCAGGCGTGCCAGTTCCGCACGGCCTCTGCTGATGCGGGACTTAACCGTCCCTTCGGGTATGCCCAGCACCTGGGCAATCTCTTTGTAGTCCATATCTTGCAGGTCGCGGAGGATCACTGCTTCACGTAGTTCGACAGAGACCTTGGCGAGGGCGTTCTGCACCATTACCGCCAGCTCCTTTTGAGCGGCCGACTCGTGGGGCGAGGGGCCCTTCTGAACCAGCCGGTCGATCGGTCTCAGCTCCTCGGTCGACTCCCAGCCATCGTCCAGCGAAGACGTTGCCCGCTGATTGCGCGTCCGGCGGAAGTTGTCGATGAGCAGGTTGCGGGTCATGGTAGTGATCCATACCTGCAGGCTGCCGCGCCCGGTGTCGAAGCTGGAGAGGTTCGAATAGACCTTCAGGAAGACGTCCTGGGTCAGGTCTTCGGCGTCGGTCGGGTTGCCGGTAAAGCGATAGCAAATGCCATAGACGCGGCGATGGTGCGTCTTGACCAGCTCCGCCCAGGCGCTGGAGTCCCCATCCATGCACCGCCGCACGGTCATGGACCAGTCGATCTCCAGCGGATTTCCGTTGACAATTGGCTGCTGGGCGTCTGGCGCCGTCACCTTGCTCCCCTTGCCTATCCTGAGCTTGCCGGTGACTGGCGCGTCAGGAGCGTTAATCCCCGGCGCCTCCATCGTACGCCTAGAGGCGTTTGTCGACGGGCTTACCGGGGTCCACGGCGACGGGTTTTCGCCGCGTGGGTGTCTCGGCGGGAATCCTAGTCCCACCATGTTCCACGTTAATGTGCCCACGCATTGCATATTGCGTTCATACGTGAGATGGGCAGGGTTGGTTCCCTAAGGAGTCTGTCATTTTTCGCCAGGCTCTCCGGCGCTGTGCGTAGGCTGGTTTGTTGGCGTCATCCGGAGGCCGCGGAACGAATCGGATTTGCCCGGTCGCGTCCTAATCTCCCGTAACGTTTTTCTCTCCGGCGCATCTTAGAGATGCGGGTTCTCCCCCTTTGCGCCCGATTAGGTCCGATCCAACACGGAGGTTCAAGTGTCCAGGTTTCTTCCCATTGCATTCGTCTTGATTGCAGGCGTTCTTGTGTGGAGTTTCTTTTTCCGTACGAAGGCCTCCGCTGCAGGCAAGACGCCCGTTCCCGCGGCTCTCGTGGATGATGCGCTGGCGAACGCACCGGCCAAGCAGACAGCCGTCTTCGCGGGTGGATGCTTCTGGGGCACGCAGTCGGTCTTCGAGCGCGTAAAGGGCGTTCTGGACACGACAGTTGGCTACTCGGGCGGTTCGGCAGACAGCGCAACCTACGACCAGGTGACAACCGAGACCACCGGCCACGCTGAGAGCATTCGCGTAGTCTACGACCCGGCCAAAATCACGTACGGGCAATTGTTGAGGGTTTTCTTTTCCGTAGCGCACGACCCCACGCAGCTCAACCGCCAGGGCCCGGATGTGGGCACGTCGTACCGGTCGGCCATTTTCTACTCGAATGACGACCAGCTTCGCATCGCTGAGGCGTATATCGCGCAGCTCGATGGCGCGCATGTTTACGGGGGCAAGATCGTCACCCAGTTGACGCCGCTCAAAGGCTTCTACGACGCCGAACACTACCACCAGCACTACGCCGACCTGAACCCCAACAACCCGTACATCCTGGTCTGCGACCGGCCCAAGATCGAGGCGCTGAAGGCGCAGTTCCCGGAGCTGTTTGTGGAGTACAAGGGGAAGTGAAGCCGGCGGTCAACCGAGCCTGACGAACCGCAGAGACACCGAGTTCATGCAGTAGCGCAGGCCGGTGGGCGCGGGGCCGTCGTTGAAGACGTGGCCGAGGTGCGCGTCGCACAGCCGGCACGAGACCGCGGTCCGCACCATCATCAGGCTTCCATCCACCTCATCAACAACATTCTCTTTCGCGATGGGCTGCCAGAAGCTCGGCCAGCCGGTGCCTGAGTCGAATTTCGTCTCAGAGCTGAATAGCGCCAGGTCGCAGCAGATGCAGCGGAAGAGGCCGCGCTCGTGCTCGTTGAGGAGATCGCCGGTGAAGGGGCGCTCGGTGTCGGCCTTGCGCGTCACCCAATAGGACGCAGGCGAAAGCTGGCGCTTCCACTCCTCGTCGCTCTTGATCACGCGCGGAACTGTGACGGTTCCGGTCCGCTTTCCATCGGCAGAGAAGAGCACGACGGTTACTTCCTTCGGGCCTTCGTCGGCAGCCAGCGGACGGGCTGCGGCGACGGTGCTGCGTCGAAGTCCCCAGAAGGCGGCGGCGCTGACGGCCGTTGCCGCACCAACGATGAATGCGCGGCGGCCCAGCTCCGGCCGGGTTCCCAGTCCTCGCCCGGCATCTGGGCGCCCGGTTCCAGGGTTTTCGGTTCTGGGGTACTGGGTCTTCAACTCGGAATTGTCGTTCATCTGCGTTTTTCCTGCTTCCTTCGGCGGACGCGGGGACGTGCTCAGTGCATGCAGACGTAAGACTCGGTTTCGCCGGAAAAGGTCACGGCGGCTCTTAATGACAGAACAAAGCGGACCCCTTCGTTGAGGGTGGCCGCCTTCGCGAGACAGAAACGACTCTAGTATCGCTGGCCAAACTCCGGATCGACGGGATTCTCGAAGAGCGAGGCGTCGCGGGTGACGATGGTGAGGCCGGTGGGGGTGACGAAGTAGCGCCGCTTGTCTTCGACCGGGTCATATCCGATGACAGTCCCCTCGGGAATATGTACGTCGCGGTCGATGATGGCGCGGCGGATGCGGCAGTGGCGGCCGATGTTGACGTGCGAAAAGATGATGCTGGCGTCGACGTCGGAGTAGGAGTTGACGCGCACGTCCTGCGAAAGCACTGAATTCGAAACCGACGCGCCGGAGATGATGACGCCTGCGGTGATGACGGAGTTGACGGCTGTGCCGGTACGGCCGGGCTCGCCGAAGACGAACTTCGCCGGAGGGTACTGGCGGACACGCGTGCGAATGGGCCAGCTCTTGTCGTAGAGATTGAATGTCGGCGATACGGAGCACAGGTCCATGTTGGCGTCGTAGTAGGCGTCGAGCGTGCCCACATCGCGCCAGTAGAGCGCCTGCTGCTTGTTCTCGTCGACGAAGGAGTAGGCCATCATCCGCTTCTTGCCCAACAGGTTGGGCAGGATGTTGTGGCCGAAGTCGTGCTTCGAGCTGGGATCCTCGGCGTCGGCGATCAGCGCCTTGAGCAGAACCTCTGTATTGAAGATGTAGATGCCCATGGAGGCATCCACTGCATTGGGATTGAAGGGCGAACGTATGGATGTGGAGGCCGGCTTCTCCTGGAATCCGATTACCTCTCCGGACTTGGCCACTTCAACGACGCCGAACTGCTTCGTTTCTTCGGGCGAGACAGGCAGCGTCGCAAGCGTGATCTCGGCCTTGGTCTCTTTGTGGTACTCGAGCATCAGGCTGTAGTCCATCTTGTAGATGTGGTCGCCGCCCAGCACGATTACGTGGCTGGGCTGCTCGCTGCCGATGGAGTAGATGTTCTGGTAGACGGCGTCGGCGGTGCCCATGTACCAATCTGCGCCGGTACGCTTCATGGGCGGGAGAATCTCATAGAACTCGCCCAGTTCCTGGGCCATGATGCCGGTCCATCCTTCGCGGATGTGCCGATTGAGCGAGAGAGCCTTGTACTGGGTCATTATGTAGACCTTGCGCAGGCCTGAGTTGATGCAATTCGACAAAGTGATGTCGATGATGCGGTAGTGTCCGCCGAAAGGCACTGCCGGCTTGGCTCGATCACGCGTCAGCGGAAAGAGCCGTTCTCCGGCTCCGCCGGCAAGCAGTACGCCAAGTGTGTCTCTCATATCCGTATTACCTTGCCTCCGATGCACTTGCTGCCTGGAAGAGGTGCGCGGTCGAGCTCAGGATCAGTCCGATTCCGCCGACAATTCCGCGATTTGGGACAGCATTTTTTCAGGCGGCACTTTTCCGCAGGTGTCACCGAACGGTGGAGAATACCACACACAGATGAAGTTGGCAGCCCATCTGTTTCATTCGACTGCCGAATCCATCACGGACCGCTCGAAGGGGGCCCTGGCCGCGAGCAAAGAGGGACCGGATCGGGGGGACAAGCTTCAATCGAGACCATCAGTTTTGTGGACGATCCGCTGTCTGCTCGATCTGCTTTGTGCCCGATTCGCCTAGCGCTTCTTCTTGAATTTGTACTCGACGCCGACAGACATGGCGAAATTGACATCGAACTGGGAGGTGTTCGGGAAGTAATTGATGCTGTAGTGAGTCATGACAGCATCGCAGGTGACGCGAAAGACCCAGCGAGCGGTCCGGTTAAGATCCAAATGGCCGCCAATGATGGCGGCAGGCGCGAGCTGGTTGGGGTAGAAGTCCACAACGGACGGAGGGTAACCCTTCAAATCCTTTTCGAACTGACCGTACGATCCGCCAGCCAGGAGATGGGCAATCAAGGCGCCGTGCTTGTTGTGGGGACCAAGCCACTCAGGACCGCCGGCAAATATGTACTGGGCTACAAAGGGCCCCTTGATGAGGTCCGGGTTTACGCCTGCCCCGCTGGTGCCCAGATAGGGACGTGCCGTGCCCTCGATGCCCCAATGCTTGCTCAGCCAGTACGAGCCTTCCAGATCGAGCCCGCCAAGGTTCGAACCCTGCAGCAGGGTCGGCCCGGCCTTCATGTGGTCATAGGCAAAGCCCAGCGAGACGTCGAAGCGATTGTCGTAGGTCACCTTGGCCAGCGGATCGATGGCGATGTAAGTCCCGTTTGTCGTGGTGGTTGGAGCCGGGCCGGCCTGGGCGGTCGAGTTCTGGGCCTGGGCGGAGACTCCGCCAGCAAAAGCCAGTCCTGTGAGGGCTACGAAAGGGGCAACAAAACTTACACGGAAACGCATTATCACCAGCTTACAGGACCACGCCGAAGGGGTTCAACGCAGACACGGGGTTATTCCGGCTCACAGTGCTCAGACCAGCTGGTCCAGACAAGGTAACGGACGGTTTTCATGGTTTCGACGGTTGAAAGACCGGCTTGGTAAGCCGAAGACTCGGGTTGAATCAATGGGGCTTCATGGGATCGCCACTCAATCGGCAAGCGCCTGAAGACGAGCCCGGCGCGGCGCAGATGGATTGCGCTGGAGACCACTTCGGCTGAATGCCAGCCATGGTCCTGCATGATCCGGGCGGAGTAGCAGGCGTTCTGGATCGTGTCCATGGCCCGGGGCTCGATGTAGATGGCCGATGCGGGGATTCCCTGCGCTTCTGCCACTCGCGCCATCACCCGCGCCTCGACAAAGGAATTGTGGGCAGCGCCCCCCGAGAGGATCAGTCGCGGGGCCACCCCGCGCTCATACTCGTGCACCGCCTCGGTTACGCGCGAGAGTTCGATGGGGGTGGGATTGCCGTCTTCGTCTGCCGGGGTGCCGAGGACGATGATGGCGTCAAACCGCGTGAGCGAGGTGTTGCCGGCCGGGGCAAAGCGGCGCGCCAGGATGGCCCACCCCGTAAGGATCAGACCCAGCGTCACGAGGGCCAGCGCCGAACGGACCAGCCAGACGCGTCGCGACCGGGCGGGCCCGAGCTTGGTCTTAGGCCGGTGGGGCGCTCGACGGCTTGGCGGCCTGCTCGTCGGACGGCTGGGCTTGCGCGCTGGAGGCTTGCTCGGTGGGTGCAGGGAAAACCTCCTCAAAAAAACTAAATCAAACCCAGGCAGACTCCACTTTAACCCGGCGGCCCGATGCTTCCGGTTGGGGTCGAAGACATCCCCGAGGCAAGGGACTCAAGTGAGGATTGCGGGCACATCCCAGGACGAGAAAGCAATCTCGCTCAATGGTTTACGCTCTCGCGGCGCGATCTCACGCTCAATCAGCTTGGGATTTGGAAGAGCGGCGGGCTCTCCCTGGTAGCCCAGAGCGATTACCGAGCCAAGCGCATAATTCTCCGGGATTTCAAGCAAGCGGCGGGCAGTGTCGTGACTGAACCCAGCCATCTGGTGGGCGACCAGCCCCTGCGAAGCCGCCTGGAGCGTGAGATAGGAGGATGCAGCGCCGAGGTCGAAGAGCGCGTAGCCGTTTGGCTTACCTGAATTCGGTGAGACGGCCAGGGCAGTGCCGAGAACCAGTACGGGCGCATGGCCGGCCCACTCCTTGTTGAAGTCGACGAGCGCTTCGTAGATCTTGTTATGGGTTTCAGAGTTGCGCGTTCCCACGAGGAACCGCCAGGGTTGCGAATTTCCCGAGGAGGCGGCCCAGCGCGCTGCTTCGAAGACGCTCGCCAGCGCCGCGGGGCTCACGTCCCGACCGTCGAAGGCACGTGGGCTCCAGCGCTCATGAAAGATGGGCAGAACGCCGTCCGCGTGCGGCGCTTGCTTCAAGCGATTGACTTCAGAGGTAGAGAGCGTCATGAGGGGAAGGCCTCCTGGGCCGAGAACAATCTGACGATTGGATTCCGTTCAGCAAAGGAAGATTCGACCCGGATGGCGGCTGAGCGGGAGCGCTATGCCAGTGACGCCCTGGGCCCGTTCACGTTACAGGCCGACTACGCTTTGGGCCGCTTGTAGAACGGCGCCGGGACCTGCCTGGCGCGGGCGGTTTGCGCTGGCCGAATCTGAACGAGGACGTCTGCTCTCAGTTCCGCGACCGCGGTGGGCACAAGCGCGAGAGCTATGTTGGTCTTGAGGAAGGGCGCAGGGGAGCCGGATGTAATTGTGCCAATCGGATCTCCTGAAAGTGAGAGTACGGCGTACCCATCCCGCGCGATGCCACGGTCGACCATCTCAAGAGCGATCAGTTTGCGCGCGGGACCGCCGGCAGATTGAATGTCGAGCAAGGCCTGACGGCCAAGGAACTCGCCCTTGTCGAGCTTGAGCCAGCGTTCCAGTCCGGCCTCGAAGACATTGATGGTTTCGGAAATCTCGTGGCCGTAGAGGCTCATGCCGGCTTCGAGGCGCAGAGTGTTCCGCGCGCCCAGGCCGCAAGGGCGAATGCCAAATTCTTCGCCGGCAGAGAGAAGTTCATTCCACATCTTCACGGTCGTCGGCTCGTCGGCGGGAAGGTAGAGCTCGAATCCGTCCTCGCCCGAGTAGCCGGTGCGGGCGATCATCACGTTGGGAATGCCTGCGACCGTTCCGAATGTGAACCAGTAGTTGTTGATTGTGCCGAGGTCCGTTTTGGTCAGCTTTTGCAGGGTGACGAGCGCCTTTGGACCCTGCAGAGCCAGTTGCGAGTAATAGGGCGAGTAGTCGGAGATGTGGATCGAAGGGAAGCGGCCTGCGTTCTGGCGGATCCATACCATATCGCTCGGGGTGGTGCCGGCGTTGACCACGAGGAGATAGTCATTCGGGCTGAGCCGATGCACGAGGATGTCGTCAACGAAGGTACCTTGCGGAGTAAGCAGCGCGGAGTAGTGGGCCTGATTGTCCTTCAGGCGCGCGGCGTCGTTCATGGTGATGTGTTGCACGGCGGCCAGGGAGCCCGGCCCGCGAAACTGAATCTCGCCCATGTGGGAGACGTCAAAGAGGCCCACAGCGGTGCGGACGGCGATGTGCTCGGCAATGAGGCCGCCGCCGAGGCATGGGTACGCAACGGGCATGTCCCAGCCGCCAAAGTCGACCATCTTTGCCTTGAGGGCGCGATGTGTGGCGTTCAGAGCGGTCTTTTTTGGGGGCGCGGCAACAATCTCGGCGGGCGATGACATGGGGAGTGGTCCTCTTCGGGGCGTACTGTGCTTACGATAGGGAGGAAGTACTGGCGGGGTCAAACGCACAGGCCGGAATTGCAGCGATTGTGAACGAGGTTTGCTGGTTTGTCGACGGGACCCGCAAGTTTGTCGACGGGAGAGGATGAGTACGGATGAATCATGTGCGCGGGTTTCTGATGCTGCTGGCCGCAGGGGTTGCTATGTGGAAGGGCTGGCAGATTCACCACGGGTCGCATGCCTGGATGGCGTATGGGCTGGGAGCAGCGGCCCTGGGGCTGGCGGTGTGGCATCTGACCCGCAAAACCGACGCGCGCAGGGGTTGAGGGAGCGATGATTGAGAAGCGGTGACGGCTACTTTTTGCGAGCGCGCAGGAACGACGTGATGGAGAGATAGAGAAAGACTGCGACGAGTGCGGCAGAAGTGATAAAGGTGCGGTCGTAGGGTCCGTGGATGCTGGCCGGGCGGAATCGCCAGACCAGCGGCGCGAAGACCACAACGAACAAGAGGAAGAACACGCCGGTCACTTCAAGCCAGATGATTCCGCCGACGCGGCTGAAGGGGCGAAGAAAGCCTCCTACGCCCCGCGCCACGCCGCGCGTCCTTTGTCCCGCTGCCTGGCCGGTTGTTTTTGCGGCAGGCGAATTCGGCTTCGCTGCCTGGGCCGGGGGTGGCCGAGTCGCGGTTCCCTCTTGCGCCGGACCGGCAAGCTTCTGTCCCGCCATGCGTCCAGCAAGGCGAAGGCCAATTCCCGCGATGCGGCCGATCTTTTCCGGCTTCATGTTCGATTCGATGGTAACAGTGCAGACGCCCAACCGACCTGGCCGGCCTGGTGGGACCCACCTGCCGGACCTTGACCCGATTCCGCACCGGGGTTTGCACAGAATCCCCCATTCGCTGAGTTGCCCGCCGGGGAGCTTGGCATTAAGGTAGATGAATCAGACAGCGCAGCCAGCGCTTTCCTTCCGGTGCGATTGGAAGTCTGATCCGGGTGGGCCTGAACTCGTGGAGGTTGGTATGACAAGCCGTTTGCGCGAATTGATTCAGCAGTTGGGCGAGGCGATCCACGAGTCGGTTATTGAGAGCGAACAGATTGCCGGAGTGGTGCAGACCATCCGCGAGAGCGGCTTCGATGTGCTGCTCATGCTCGAAGCGACCATCGGGCTGAACGAGGTTTCGGGCAAGGAAGACGAGGACAGTGTGCCGGCCGGCAAGTCGGGGGCAGAGTCGAGCAGTGAGGGCTCGGCATTTACATCGCACGATCTTCACTTCCTGCGCTCGCTGCGCATCTCCGTCGAGGGCGAAGAAGACGGCGCGGCGGAGAACGACACGGAGTAAGTCTCGCTATCTGAGCCCACACCTCTGAGACCCAACTCTAAACCTGCGCCTGGTTGGATTCCCGCTCGATTGAGCGCATACTATTGCCATGGCCACGCTGCCCATCGACGAGCCTTATGTGACGGTTGAGGAGTATCTCCACACCAGTTACCGGCCCGACTGCGACTACGTGGACGGACAGATCGAGGAACGGAACTTGGGCGAGTACGATCATGGTTTGCTACAGCTTGCGTTAGGGGTTCTTTTCACGGCCAACCGCGAAGCGTGGGAAGTTCGCGTCGTCACCGACGTGCGGACTCAAGTGAAGCGGACGCGCTATCGCGTACCAGATCTATCCGTTCTCCGCGCGAATGCGCCCCGTGAACAGATAATCACCCATCCGCCGCTAATCGCGATAGAGATTCTCTCACCTGAAGATAGGCTGAGCCGTTTTCAGGAGCGCATCGACGATTACGTTGAGTTCGGGGTTGGAAATATCTGGATCATCGATCCCGAGACTCGGCGAGCCTGGACAGCAGATCATGCTGGCTTGCACTCGGTGCAGAATGGCGAGCTCATCGTCGCAAGGACGCCCATCCGCGTGGTCCTGAGTGAACTTTTTGCGGAGTTGGATCGATAGGAATTGTGCGCGAAACTGGGACAATATTTCAAAACACAAGGGTCTATGGTGCCTTTCGTTTTGCGGCATGATGGACCCTGATTGTCCCTGACTCCTTTTGGGCCTACCTCTGGATCAAGAACTTAAGCGAACTTCCCCCCACCGGCGACTTCCTTCGAATTGCGCTCATTGTCACTGTCTTGATTTCGATGGCCGCCATTCTTGCAATTTACTTTGGCATGTGGATCTACCTTTTCGTACGCGACGACTCTAGCTTTGGAAACAAGTTTTTTCGGTTTACCGTCTTCTTCTTTACGGGCTGGTTTGGATCGATCTTGTATTTCTTCCTTGTTTACAAACAGCAATTCTCAAGAAGGCCAACCGCATAGCCACGATGTCCAGGAGCGGGAGTTCCAGGTCCGATTCAGGTTCTGGGAATCCCGCACACTAGCTCTTCTGCACCACGCGAATGTGTAACTCGCGCAACTGCTGATCGGTCACCGTGGTCGGGGCGTCGGCCATCAAGTCAATCGCCTTGGCGGTCTTGGGGAAGGCGATGACTTCGCGCAGGTTGGCCGCGCCGGTGAGGAGCATTACGATGCGGTCGAGGCCGAGGGCGATGCCGCCATGCGGCGGGGTGCCGTATTCAAGCGCGTCCAGGAAGAATCCAAACCGCTTGTGCGCTTCTTCGTCTGTTATGCCCAGCGACTTGAATATCTGCTGCTGAACGTCTTTGCGGTGGATACGAATGGACCCCGAGCCGAGCTCAAGGCCATTCATTGCGATGTCGTAGCAGTTGGCGCGGACGCTGGCCGGATCGCTCTCCAGGTTGGCCATGTCGTGCTCGTGAGGCGCGGTGAAGGGATGATGCGCGGGCATCCACTTCTGCGTGGCCAGGTCGTATTCGAACATGGGGAAGTCGACGATCCAGATGGGCTGGAAGGCTTTTGACCCATCGATCTTGTGATTGCCCGCAACCGTCTGCGCTTCGGCCACTACCTGCTCGGTGACGTGAAAGGCGCCGTGCTTCTCTGCGTATTTCTTTGCTAGCTCGGAGCGGAAGTTGCCCGCAGCCGAGTAGACGTTGATTTCGCGCTCCGAGAGGCGGCCTTCAAACTTGGTGTCGCTTGCTTTGACGGGATGAGCGGGATCGCCGGCCACGATGATGACGAAGTCGGCCTCGGCCGCGCCGCATAGCTCGCGCACCTTGGCGACCGCTTCAGGAAATCCCTTGGCCAGGCGCTTGAAGTCGTCGATGAACTTCGCGCCCTTTTTGGTGTCGAAGAGCGGATGGTTCTCTTCGCGCTCTTTGCGGCTCAGCTCGCCGACGGATGGAATGCGGAAGGCGACCACGGGCAGAGCGGGATCGATCTGCAGCGTCGCGAGATCGGCGTCAGAGAAAGCCGGGCGCACATCGGTGAGTCCGGGCAGGCGCATATCGGGCTTGTCTGAGCCGAACTGCCGCATCGATTCGTCGTAGGTGATCCTGGGGAACGGCGTGGGCAGCGTGACGCCCGCCGCGCGGAATGCAGCGGCGAGGAAGTGCTCCACAACGGCGAAGACCGACTCCTGGCGCGGAAAGCTCATCTCCAGATCGACCTGCGTGAACTCAAGTTGGCGGTCGGCGCGCAGGTCCTCATCGCGGAAGCAGCGGGCGATCTGGAAGTAACGGTCAAATCCCGAGATCATGAGGATCTGCTTGAAAATCTGCGGCGATTGCGGCAGCGCGTAGAACTCACCGGGATGCACGCGGCTGGGAACGAGAAAATCGCGCGCGCCTTCGGGGGTCGACTTGGTGAGGATCGGCGTCTCGATCTCGAGAAAGCCCTGCGCGCTCAGGCTCTCGCGCACGGCAAGGGTGATGTCGTGTCGGAGGCGGAAGTTGCGCTGCATCTCAGGGCGGCGCAGATCGATGTAGCGATACTTGAGGCGGACTTCTTCGTTCTGGATCGCTTCTTCAGACGGCGAAAACGGCGCAAGGCGGGTGTCGTTGAGGACGAGAAGCTGAGTTGCCTCAATCTCGATCTCGCCGGTCGGCATCTTGGCGTTGATGGCGTCCTGGTCGCGCAGGCGAACCTTGCCGACAGCGGCGACAACGTACTCGGGACGAACGGCCTCGCCCTTCGCGTGCCCTTCGGGCGTCAGCTCTTTGTCGAGCACCACCTGGGCGATGCCGGACCGGTCGCGCACATCGAGAAAGATCAGGTTGCCGTGGTCGCGGCGACGGTTGACCCAGCCCATGAGAACAACCGATTGTCCGGCATTGGCCGCGCGCAGTTCACCGCAAAGATGGGTGCGTTCAAGACTGCCTAAAAAGTCGAGCACTTCTCGTTTCCTTATTCTGGCGCGGGATTGACCAGGAAAGAGGCCAGCTCGGCGCGAGGAACCTTGGTTTGTACGCCGGTGGCGAAGGTCTTCACTGTCAGGATACCGGATTTGAGTTCATCCTCGCCGAGGATGACGATGGCGCGCGCGGTCTTGTCGGCTGCTTCAAAGGATTTCTTGAGGCGGAAGCTGCCGTCTCCAAGCTCGATGGACAGGCCGGCGCGGCGCAGTTCGCGAGCCAAAGCGAGAGCGGGCGGGTTGAGGGCTTCGCCGAGCGGCGCAACAAAGCCATCGGCCAGCTGCGGTGGGGCAGACTTTTGGTCGAGTTCCTTGGCCGCTTCCTGGGCCAGCAGGGTGAGCACCAGCCGGTCCTCGCCCATGGCGAAGCCGATGCCGGGGGCTCTGGGCCCGCCGATGGCTTCAGAGAGGCCGTCGTAGCGGCCGCCGCCGAGCAAGGCGTTCTGCGCGCCGAGGCCGCCGTGGGTGAACTCGAATGTGGTGCGCGTGTAGTAGTCGAGGCCGCGGACCAGTCGGTGATTGCGCGTATAGGGGACGCCGGCTGCGTCGAGCGCGGCTGTGACGGCCGCAAAGTGGGCCTTGGATTCCTCGTCGAGCGAGTCGGCGATCACGGGCAGCGTGGCAATGATGGGCTGGTCCTCGGGAACCTTGCAGTCGAGCACGCGCAGCGGGTTGGTTACGGCGCGGCGCTGGCAGTCCTGACACATTCGGCCGACGACGGGGACGAGGGCTGCGCGCAGGATGTCGTTGTAGCGAGCACGGTCGGCAGGCGAGCCTACGGAGTTCAGTTCGAGGGTCCAGCCTGTGATGCCGAGCTCATCGAGCAGCGAGGCCAGCATTTCAAGGATCTCGGCGGCGCCCAGCGGGCTCTCGCTTCCTGCCGAGGGCGGGCCGATGACCTCCGCGCCGATCTGGAAGAACTGGCGGTAGCGGCCCTTCTGTGGGCGCTCGCGGCGGAACTGCGGGCCTATGTAAAAGAGCTTTTGCAATTGGCCGGTCTCGCCGAGCTTGTGTTCGATGTATGCGCGGACTACGCCGGCGGTGTTCTCCGGGCGGAGGGTGAGCATCTGCGGCTTCTCGCTCTGCGCGCGGGCGCGATCCTCCCAGGTGAACATCTCCTTGGAGACGATGTCGGTCTCTTCGCCGACGCCGCGAGCAAAGAGCGAGGTGTCTTCGAAGATGGGGGTGCGGATTTCGCCGAAGTTGTAGCGGGCAAAGACGGCGCGGGCCGTCGTTTCGATCCGGTTCCAGAGGGCCGTCTCGGGCGGCAACAGGTCGCGCGTGCCGCGGACGGCTTTGAGGGTGGTCATGGCCCTTCTAGTCTAAACGTTGGCCATTGTAGGCTGGTGTTGGGTGTTTCGTGCTCGTACAATCGATTCACAAGCGATCGGGGACCGTCTGAGGTTCTGATACCGATTGCCGAGGAGCTTCGCCATGATGTTTCATGTGGTCCTACATCCAGAAGAAGATGGCTGGATTGTGGCCGAGTGTCCCGCGCTTCCCGGCTGCGTGAGTCAAGGCAAGGACGAAAAGGAAGCTCTTGCTAATATCCGGGAGGCGATCACAGGCTGGCTTTGGGCAGAAGACCAGAAGGCGGCCGAATCGCTCCCGGCCGGGCAGGTGCCTGTGATTGTCGCAATTTAGCGTTCAAGTCCCGGCCTTTTAATCGCGCAATTTTTCCACAGTTTTTTCGGCACGTGCTATTGCGTGTTTTTTGTCAATAGAAATTCGGGCCGTCGATCCGGCAAATCGCTGATTATAAAGATGATGCCTCCTTGCCTGTATTTAAGTAGTTACGTTACTTGGCTCCTCTGCGGGCTCTTTTTTCCTCGTATGTTTTTGATTCCAAATAAAATAGCGAAATTGCGTATCATAAATACCCCAACTTCTAGTATCGGTTCTGGAGGCTGGTGTAGATGGGAAAGCTTAGCAACATATCGGGAAAGGAAGCAGCGAAGGCGTTTGCGAGAGCTGGGTGGCTGGCCCGCGGCCAAACCGGCAGCCATCTTGTGCTCACGAAAACTGGCGTACGCGCAAACCTCACAATCCCACTTCATTCTGAACTTGCTGTGGGAACCCTGCGTGCACTTATTAGGGTCTCCGGGCTTATAGTCGACGAGTTTCTAAATCTTCTTTAGATAAGCTATTTGGATTTGAGTTTCTCCCGCAGAACGGATACGAGACCGCGTCCGCTTAGCTCCTCTGCCGTGACCACAATCTCTTTCGACTTAAGAGCCGCCTCAAGCGCAGCCTCAACCCGCGCTCTGCGCTTCAACGTTCCGTGGCGCACACGTCCCTCCTGCACTGCCTGATGAAACGCCGCCGACAACCTATCGCGGTTCTCGTAGGCCCAGTTAGCCTCGTCCGCCTCGTTCTCAAATTTCGGTATTTTGATCTTGTCCATTGTGCATTCAGCCTATGCCCTTCGCTTAATCGATTCCATGAGCGTGCTGTCAATGCGGGTTTGCCAGCCGGGGCCGGTGGACTTGAAGTGGTCAATGACTTCTGGAGAAAGGCGCAGCGAGACCAGCTTCTTGGTCGGGGCCTTTTGTGGGCCACGCTTGCCGCGTCGGACGACTCGCCCGCGGCGAACGAGGTCTGCCTGGGCGAGCCAGGCGCGCGCGGCCTCGGCATCGTTGGGGTCGTAGGGACCATCCCCTTGCTCATAGGGGATCTGGTCGCCTTCCTTGAAGGCCAGAACGCGATCCCAGTCGGTTTCAGACTTTGTCTTGTTCATACTGTTCGCGCTCCTCTCTCGATGCCGGACGAAATGAAATCACGCGGACATCGTTCCCGCGTTCGGTGTAAATCAGTGCAAGCAGACGCCCTTTGACAATGGCAAAAGCCAAATCCAGCAGGCGGCGCTCGCCTATGCGGCTGGAGTCGTAAGTGACTTTCTCCGGGTCGTCATAGACCAGATGAGCATCTTTAAAGTCAAGCCCGTGCTTTTCCAGGTTGGATTTCCGCTTTGCCTCGTCCCAAACGAACACACTTTAATTGTAGCTACAATTTATTCCAACTGCAAGTGACGACGACTCAGAGCACCGTTAACGGATCGTTCTTGTAGAAGCCGACGTAGTCGAGGTAGTTCTGTGCATACTCGAGGATCATCTGGCGATCCTTTTCGCCGAGTTCCCTGCGCATTTTGGCTGGTACGCCAGCCCAGAGTGTGCGTGGCGGGACGACGGTGCCCTCCGGGACAACCGCGCCGGAAGCAATGATCGATCCCGCCCCGATGCGGCAGTTGTTGAGGACGCGCGCCCCGATCCCGATCAAGGCCTCGTCTTCAACCACGCAGCCGTGGACGGTGGCGTTGTGGCCGATGGTGACCCAGTCGCCGACGGTTACCGAGTAGAGGTTTCGCTGACCATGCAGAACAGCGCAGTCCTGCACGTTGCTGCACTGGCCCACGCGGATCGAGTGCACGTCGCCGCGCAGCACCGCATTCATCCACACAGACGATTGCTCGCCCAGCACGACGTCGCCGATAATCTGCGCGCTGAGATCGACGTAGCAACTGGCGGGAATGTGCGGCTTGTGGCCCTGGTAACTGCGGATCATGGCTGCGACCCTCCGGGAAGGTCTGATTCTCTGCTGAAGAGTGTAAAAGAGTAGGCCGTCGTGCGGGAGCGGGGCGGTCATGCGCTCCCGAGCGCGGAAGACCGGGGCGAAATGACCCGAGAGTGGTGCGTTTGGCGAAACTCGACCGGGCGTAAGTTACAGAAAGCCTTAATTTCGAGTATCCTATGAAGAGCCACTTGGCAGGTTTGGAGGTGTGTTGCATTGGCAGAGGTTCGCGTTCAAGAAGGCGAGCCGCTCGAAAACGCGCTACGCCGCTTTAAGCGAAAGGTTCAGCAGGAAGACATCATCAAGGAAGTCAAGCGTCACTCCTACTACCTGAAGCCCGGCGAAAAGAAGCGTGTGAAGGCCGCATTGGCCCGCAAGCGGAATCGCAAGAAAGCTCGCAAGGAAGCAGACTAACTGTCTACCGTTTCAAACAAGCGCCACTCCGGCAATCGAACCGTAAAGAATGCGGGAGCCGGAGAAGATCCGAACACATGCCGGAGTGGCTGCTAAAACAGGTTGACGTTGCTTGAAGAAGAGCAAGTCGCACTATAACGAGTGTTGCACGTGTGGTTTGGCAGTATTGAACGTGGAAGTGTTAGCCGCTGATCTTGCGTGCGGCCCGGGCCCTTGTTGTGAAAGCAAGTAAGAAAACAGGGAAACGGGAACGGCAAGTTTTTCGGGATTTCGGCCGGTTTCAGTAAGTCTCCCTGCTTTTGGGAAGCCGGCCATGGAGTTTATCGATCGAGTATTGAAATGTGTAGATTGCGGCGTCGAGTTTGTGTTTACAGCAGGCGAGCAACTTTTCTTTCACGACAAACAATTCACAAATGACCCCAAGCACTGCAAACAGTGCAAGGCGAAGCGCGCGCGCAGCGGTCCGAGAGTTCGATCTGAAACGCGCACCACGTGTTCGGAGTGCGCGGCAGAAACCACCGTGCCGTTCAAGCCCACACAGGGCCGGCCGGTGCTGTGCCGTTCGTGTTTTCAGAAGCAACAGAAGCAGTCGAAACCGCCGGCGGACTAACGAAACCCGCTGACCGCGAAGGGCCAAGTCTTACTCGATGCCTGCGCTGAAGAGGATGTCCCCCTTGAACCCCGAGGGAAAGCCAGCGGATCGCACCAGTGTCGCCAGCTGGGCCCAATGGCGCTGGCTGTGGAAGAGCATGTGCGCCATGAGCTTGCGGCGCGAATGATTGCGCAGGTGCGCGGGCAGCCAGGGAAGGTCGAGCGCGACGACCTCATTCCAATTGTGAGTGGGATCTTCAAGCAGCTTGCGCACGATGGCGTTGGCCCTCGTGTGCATCTCGAAGAGCGCATCCAGCGGGCCGGCAGGCATTTCTTCTTTGGGGGTTGCAGGTTGTCCGGCAATGCGCTGGGCCCAGCGCA
>Ga0181520_10002851_pt1 | contig 31362 bp, 30 predicted proteins | sample PEATcosm2014_Bin_29_FD_132451 | JGI IMG/M metagenome (GOLD analysis project Ga0181520, IMG submission 132451) | Peatland microbial communities from MTU Mesocosm Facility, Houghton, MI, USA - PEATcosm2014_Bin02_30_metaG | ecosystem: Environmental > Terrestrial > Soil > Wetlands > Peat | place...
GCTGCTGCCCACCACCAGGCCGCGCGGGTGGAACCCGGCCTCCTTGACCAGCAGGAACTCGTTGACCGAGAGGTCGCTGGTGAAGAGGGCGTCCTTGCCCTGCAGCTCGGCGAGGCGGCGGAGTGCGTCCTTGGGCAGCCCCTCGAGGGGCGCCGGTGGTGCCTCGACCGGCTGAGAGGGATCCTCCTGCTGGGTCATGTCGGGCGCGCCTCCTGTGGGGATGGACGGGCGGTGGGAGAGCTCAGGTGACCTCGGAGCGCAGACCCGCGAGGGCCTCGGAGCTGACCTGGGCCTGAGTGCCCAGGACCGCGACCAGCGCGCGGCGCCAGGCCTCGAAGCTGAGATCCTCGGAGCGCAGAACGATACCCCGCACCGCGTGAGCGTGTCGGCACGCCACCGAACCACCCCGCAGCTCGGCGTCGAAGACGTCCTCCCCCGCCCGGACGGTGATCTTCCGGATCGGGTGATCCTTCTTGAACAGACCGCCCTCCCGCTGGACCACGACCGAGCCCGGCACGGTGGCGAGCAGCTTGCCGCAGAACACCTGGAAGAAGACCGCGATGTCCGCGGCATCCATGTGGAGGGAGGCGGCCACCGAGTCGAGGTCCGGCTCGGGCGGGATGGCGTCGCTCATCTGGGGACCGAGTATACGAACGCCTCCCGGGTGCCGGGGGGCGCGGCTTCGCCAAGGCTCGGACAGCCCCGGAATCGCCAGGGGCACCGTCGGTGATCGGGAGGGTCGGGTAGGATGGGGCGCAGTCGACGTGGGGCAGTGCCCCGAGGGCACGCGCACCTCTCGAATCGTGCCCCGCGGACAGCAGGAGCGACGCCGTTGCAGACAGCCGAGCACATGGTCCGCCTCCGGGCGGAGGGAGCGCTGTTCACACAGGCGGCGACCGCCGCCGGGCTGGACGCTGCGGTGCCGACCTGCCCCGGGTGGCGGGTGCGCGACCTGGTCCGCCACCTGGGGGGCGTGCATCGCTGGGCCACCTCCTACATCGTGACCGGCAACCCGAGCCCGTCGAGCGAGAAGGCGGACGTGCAGTACTTCGCGGCGATCGGCGATGCGGAGCTGCTCCCCGCATACCTGAGCGCCCACGCGACATTGGTCGAAGCACTCGCGGGCGCATCCCCCGACCTCGCCTGCTGGGCCTTCCTGGCGGCATCGTCGCCACTCGCCTTCTGGACGCGGCGGCAGGCGCACGAGACCACGATCCACCGCGTCGACGCCGAGATCGCCGCCGGGATGCCCTCATCGTGTGCCGCCGATTTCAGCGCCGACGGCATCGACGAGCTTCTCAACGGCTTCTTTGGCCGGACGCGCGGCAGGCTGGTCTGCAACCCGGCGGTCGCCCTGGCAGTGCGGGCGACGGACACGGGGGACGCCTGGACGATCCGGATCGAGCCCGACCGCCGGGTGGTGACAGCGGGCGCGGACGACGCCGACTGCACCGTGAGCGGCGCCGCGGCCGAGCTGTACCTGCTGCTCTGGAACCGCCGGATGCCCGGGGAAGGGCTCGCGGTCGAGGGCAACCCCCGCGTGCTCAAGCTCTGGCGGACGAAGGCCGTCATCACCTGAGTTCTGAAAGGGCTCATCGGCCCTACCCCCTTGGGCCGAAGAACACGGGCGACCTCTGACCCACCGGATAATGGCCCGATGAGCGAGAGCCCCGACGCGCTCATCGTCGGCGGCGGCCTGATCGGGCTGGCCATCGCCTGGCGGGCGTCCACGCACGGGCTGCGGGTCACGGTCGTCGACCCCCAACCGGGACGTGGCGCCTCCTGGGCCGCCGCCGGGATGCTGGCCCCGGTCAGCGAGGCCCACCACGGTGAGGAGGCGCTGATCCGGCTCAACGTCGCGGCGGCGGAGGCGTACCCCGCCTTCGTGGAGGAGCTGGAGGCGGAGACGGAGGTTCCGGTCGGCTACCGCCGCTGCGGGACCCTGGTGGTCGGCTTCGACGCCGACGATGTCCGGGCGCTCGGCGACCTGGCCGCGCTCCAGGAGGGTCTCGGTCTCCCGGTCGAGCGGCTGGGCGGCCGCGCCTGCCGCGACCTGGAGCCGATGCTCGCCCCGTCGGTGCGCGGCGGCATCCACGCCCCCGGGGATCACCAGGTCGACAACCGGCGGCTGGTCCACGCGCTCACCGTGGCCGTGGAGCGGAGGGCGACCCTGCTGCGGCAGCGGGTCAGCGGTCTGCTCGCGAGCGGCGGCCGGGTCGAGGGGGTGACCCTGGACGACGGCCGGTCGCTGCACGCCGGGACCGTCGTCCTCGCCGCGGGCTGCTGGTCCCGCGACCTTGCCGGGCTGCCGAGCCATGTGCGGCCCCCGGTGCGGCCGGTCAAGGGTCAGGTGCTGCGACTCCGCGTGCCCACCGACCCGGTCCTCTTCACCGGCACCATCCGCTGGCTGGCGGAGGGCTCGACGGGCTACGTCGTCCCCCGGGCGGACGGCGAGCTGGTCCTCGGGGCCACGTCCGAGGAGCGCGGGTTCGACACCGAGGTGACCGCCGACGGGGTGTTCCAGCTGCTCCGCGACGCCCACCGCGTGATCCCCGGCATCAGTGAGGCGACCCTCACCGAGTGCCGGGCCGGGCTCCGGCCGGGGAGCCCCGACAACGCCCCGATCCTGGGCCGGACGGCCATGGAGGGCCTGGTGGTCGCCACCGGGCACCATCGCAACGGCGTGCTGCTCACCCCGATCACGGCGCGGGCGATCGGCGGTCTGCTCGCGACCGGCCAGGTCGATCCGGCGGTCGCACCCTTCGCGTCCGATCGCTTCGCCACGCCCGCGGCCGCCGCATGAGCGAGCGGGCGCCGGCCGGCGCGCAGCTGGAGATCACGGTCAACGGCGCGGCGCGGCAGGTGCGGCCCGGGAGCACGGTCGCCGAGCTGATCCTGGCCATGGGGCGCAGCCCGCAGGGGATCGCGGTATCGGTGAATCTCGCAGTGGTGAGCCGGAGCCGGTGGGCGTCGACCCCCCTCCACGAAGGCGACCACGTCGAGGTCCTCGCCGCGGCGCAGGGAGGCTGAGGGGATGCCCGAGACCGGCGACGATCCGCTGGTCATCGCCGGGGAGAGCTTCCGCTCCCGTCTCATCCTCGGCACCGGGGGAGCGGCTTCGCTCGAATCCCTGGAGAGGGCACTGCGGGCGTCGGGGGCAGAGCTCGCCACGGTCGCCCTGCGCCGGGTCGAGGCGGGCGGCGGGGGCGCCGTCACCGAGGTGCTGCGCCGTGCGGGGGTCCGGGTGCTGCCCAACACCGCCGGCTGCTACACCAGCCGGGACGCCGTGCTCACGGCCAGATTGGCCCGTGAAGCGTTCGAGACCTCGTGGATCAAGCTGGAGGTCATCGGGGACGACCGCACCCTCCTCCCCGACCCCATCGAGCTCCTCGATGCCGCCGAGAAGCTGGTCGACGACGGCTTCACCGTCCTCCCCTACTGTGGCGACGACCCCATCGTGGCCCGCCGCCTGGAGCAGGCCGGCTGCGCGGCGGTGATGCCGCTGGGGGCGCCGATCGGGAGCGGCCTGGGCATCCGCAACCCCCACGCCATCACGCTGATCGTGGAGCAGGCGGGGGTGCCGGTCATCCTGGACGCGGGGGTGGGCACCGCCTCCGATGCCGCGGTCGCTATGGAGCTGGGCTGCGCCGGCGTCCTGCTCGCCTCCGCGGTCACCCGGGCCCACGATCCGGAGCGGATGGGCGAGGCGATGCGGCGGGCGGTCGAGGCCGGCCGCCTGGCGCGGCTGGCGGGGCGCATCCCGCGGCGGTACCACGCTCAGGCGTCCACCAGCGACCTGGGCCTCGCCGACCTGGCCCCCGGGTGACCGACCTCCCGCCGCTGCTCGTGCTGACCGACCGCCATGCCTGCGAGCGGCGGGGCAGCAGCCTGGCGGAGACGGTGGAGGTGGCCGTTGCGGGCGGTGCCCGGGCATTCGTCCTGCGCGAGAAGGACCTGCCCCGCGAGCGGCGCCGCGAGCTGGGGGAGGCCATCGCCTCCTTGGTGCGCAGGGTGGGCGGGGTCCTGATCGTCGCCTCCGATCCCGCGCTCGCCGGGGAGCTGGGAGCGGGGTGGCTGCACCTGGCCGGCGCCGACACCTGGCCGGGCGGGACCTCCCGGGGCGGAGCGGAGGGCGGGAGTCGCCGCCTCACCGGCCTGGCACCCGGGGGTGCCGGCCGGTCCTGCCACGATGCCGCCTCCCTGCTGCGCGCCCGGGAGGAAGGGGCCGCCTACGCCACGCTCTCCCCGGTGTTTCCCAGCGCCTCCAAGCCCGGCTACGGGCCCCCGCTCGGGGTCGCCGGCCTCGCCCGGCTGGTTCGGACCGTTCCGGGCCTTCCGGTCTACGCACTGGGCGGGATCGACGCGGGGAGCGCCGCCGGATGCCGGGACGCGGGCGCCGCCGGGGTGGCGGCCATGGGGGCGGTGATGGGCGCCGCCCGCCCGGAGGTCGCTGTCCGCGAGCTGCTCGCCTCGCTCAACGCGCAACCGGCGCCCTGACGCCAGCGGTTCTAGTCCAGGTCGTCCTCGCTCGGGAGCATCAGGGTGTCCTGGAGGTCGTACAGGGCCTCCATCCAGTCGGCGATGGGGATCTCGTCGCATGGCCGCTTCACCAGAGGGTGGGCGGCGGCCACGATGAACCGGTTGGCGCGGTGCTTCAACTCCCCGGGGACGTCAACCTCCTCGGCGAGGTTCAGCATCTCGAAGTCGTTGATCAGCTGGTCGATGGCGCGGATCTTCTTGCGGCGCGCGTATCTGACGTCCCGGTCGGCCTCAGCGCGCTCCTGCAGCTCGCTGATGGTCATGCAGGTACTCTGGATCAGCAACCGCTCCCCCTCCTGAAGGATGGTTGACTTCTCGCCCTCCCGGAGGGCCCGGATCACAGCCGGGGGACTGGCTTCCCCGCGGCGGGTCGCAAAATCCTAGGCATGAAAGCACCGGGTGGTCAAGACTCGGAATTTCCGCCTCGGCGCGCGGGACGCGGGAGATGAGCCGGACCCCCGCGGACAGCGCCGAGACGGCCCTCCGTCGCGCCGGCGAGGCGGTCTTCCCCGGCTTCCGGCTGCGCCGGCTGGCCCGCACGCCGAGCACCCAGGACGTGGTGCGGGAGGCCGCCGGTGCGGGTGCGCAGGAGGGGTTCTGCTGCGTGGCGGACGAGCAGACGGCTGGTCGCGGCCGGTCAGGGCGCCGGTGGCTCGCGCCGCCGGGCACCGCGCTCCTGATGAGCCTGCTGCTGCGGCGCCGCCGCGAGGTGGCCGCAGCGGTGCCGCTGCTGGCCGGCCTGGCGGTGGCCGACGCCATCACGAGCCTCACCGGGGTCTCCTGCCGGCTGAAGTGGCCGAACGACGTGCTGGCGGGCTCAGCCAAGCTCGGGGGCATCCTCACCGAGGTCGAGGCCGGGGGCGGGATCGTCCTCGGTCTGGGGATCAACCTCACCGTCCCCGCCTTCCCCCCCGACGTCCCCGGGGTGAGCCTGGACCGGATCGCCGGGGCCGCCTTCGGCTGGGACGCGGTCGCCGGCGCGCTCCTCCCCGAGCTGGGTCGCCGGCTCGAGCAGGTGGAGACCGGGGGCATCGTGAGCCTGCGCGGGGATTGGACCGCGCGGGCGGCGGGGCTGGGCGGGCCGGTCCGAGCGCAGGTGGGCAGGTCGACGGTGAAGGGCATCGCGCTGGGGATCGACGACGACGGAGCGCTGCTGGTCAGGACCCGGGAGGCCATCGTCCGGCTGGTGGCCGGCGAGGTGCACCTGATCCCCGCCCAGGACGGATGAAGCGGAAGGCATGCGATCCATGGGTCCGCTTGTGACCCGATGGCGGCGTTTCGTGACCGCTCCATCGCCGGAAGGCGCGGGCGGCGTCCGTACGCTCCGAGCATGGTCACCCCGGCCGACGTCGAGCAGGCCCTCCACCTCCCGGATGGCTCCCTGATCCTGGAGCGCGCCGACAGCGACGACGAGCGCGAGGCCGACGCGGAGCAGCTGGGCCAGGCCGGCTGGCAGGTGATCGCCCGCCGCGAGCGTCCCGGCCAGACCACCGTGGTCACCTGGGCCAAGACCCCCTAGCGACGGTCCGCGGGCACGGCTCCCCCCGGCCCGGGCCCGCAAGGAGGTCAGCGCTCGGAGGGGGTCAGGGCTCGGTGGGGGTCAGGGCTCGGAAGGAGGTCAGCGCTCGGAGAAGGCTCAGCGCTCGGAGAACGAGAGGATGGCCACCGGGTTGAGCAGGGCGAAGACGCGCTGGACGGCGCTGGTCTCCTCGGAGAGCGCCGTCACCCAGAGCGCCGAGACGTTGGTGAGGGGGAGGAAGTCGGCGGGATGGGCTTCGAGCTGCTGCTGGAGGCTCTGACCCGGCTCGAGGTGGATGTCACCGACCAGCGAGAAGGCGACGCTGTTGAAGACGGCCTGGTGGGAGACCTTGACACGGCGGGCGCCGGGGATCGGCTCCCGCTCGCCCTCGTCCAGCGGGCAGAGCAGGATCACCGCCGACTTGGCGATGGTGGTGCGCGGCTCCACGCGGCTGAGCACGGGATAGTTGACGGAGAGCGGCTCGGCCCGGGTGTCGCGCAGCGTCAGGTAGCGCTCGCCACCGTTCACGACATCGCTCAGCCGGTGGGAGTCCGGCACCTCGACCTCACCGGTGAGCTTCATGTACGTCGCGTAGACCTCGACCTCGGTCCACCTGCTGGCCACCACTCCCTCCACCTGGCCGGACACCCCGGCCAGCGCTCCGGTTCCGCGGTCCGCCCCGGCTGAGATCGCAGGGCCTGCGCGGGCAGGCTCGCTCCAATCGGGTCAGGCGGAGTGGACCAGGTGCAAGGCTAGCAGGCCGCCTCGCCGCCTGGCGACGCCCCGCCAACCGGCCGGAGGGCGGGCCGGGACCGTAACCATCCCGGCGGCCCGCGCTTCTGGGCTGAGATGTCCACCCTCACCGCCACCGTGGCATCGACCGAGGTCAGCGCACGGGAGAGTCGGGCCGGCATCCTCTCCGTGGCCGCCCACCTGCCCGCAGGCATCCTGACCAACGCCGACCTCGAGGCCATGGTCGAAACCTCGGACACCTGGATCATGGAGCGCACCGGGATCCAGATCCGGCATCGCGTCGCCGCCGGGGAGACCACCTCCCAGATGGGTGCGAAGGCGGCGCGTCGCGCCCTGCAGATGGCCGGCTGGCCCACGATCGACGCGATCGTCGTGACGACGGTCACCCCCGACACCCGCTTCCCGTCCACCGCGTGCCTGATCCAGCGCGCGCTCGACCTGGAGGGCATCCCCGCCTTCGACCTCAACGCGGCCTGCAGCGGTTTCATCTACGGGCTGATCGTCGCCGAGGGGATGATCCGGAGCGGGGTCGCGGGCCACGTCCTGCTGGTCGCCGCGGAGGCGATGACGACGCTCGTCGACTGGGAGGACCGGGGCACCTGCGTCCTCTTCGGGGACGGCGCCGGCGCGGCTGTCCTGGGTGCTACCTCCAAGGGCGGGATCGTCGCCCGGCGCTGGGGTGCGGACGGATCCAAGGGAAACCTGATCTACTACGGGCCCAAGCCCGGCGAACCCGACACCCCGGACAAGCTCCGGATGGCCGGCAAGGGGACCTTCCGGCTGGCGGTCGAGACCTTCTGTGACGTCACCGCCGCGGTCTGTGCCGACGCCGGCTGGGACCCGGCGAGCATCGACCATTACGTCCCTCACCAGGCAAATCAGCGCATCATCGAGGCCGCCGCAAAACGGATGGGCATTCCGATGGAGCGAGTGGTGGTCAACGTCAAGGAAACCGGCAACACCAGCTCCGCCTCGATCCCCCTCGCCCTGGCCGGCGCCGCCGCCCAGGGGCGCTTCCAGCGCGGAGACCGGGTGGTGGCGGCCGCCTTCGGCGCGGGCGCGACCTGGGGCGCCGTCGCCTGGGAGTGGGACGCGGTCTGATGCTGGGACGGTTCACCGCTGCGGGGCCCTCCCGCGAGCGGCCGCTCCAGGCACCCGGCCCCCGACTCAAGCCGGTCGCGCGCTCGGGCAGCGTGGCCTGCAAGGGATGCGGCCGCCGCTTCGTCCTGGAGAGGTACGAGGGAGCGCTGCGGGTCTGTCCGTGGTGCGGCCACCATGGCCAGCTGCCCGCCGCTTCGCGGGCCGCCCAGCTCGCCGACCCCACCAGCGTTGAGCCGATCAGCATCCAGCTCGCCGATCGCGATCCCCTCGGCTTCGACGACGGACGGCCGTACCCGGCCCGGGTCGCCGAGGCCCGCCTGAAGACCGGGCTCGACGAGGCGTTCCTGATCGCCCGGGCGACCATCGGTGGGGTCCCGGCCATCCTCGCCTGCATGGACTTCGGCTTCCTGGGCGGTTCGCTGGGCTCCGCCGCGGGCGAGCTCTTCGCCCAGGGCTGCGAGCTGGCGGTGGCCGAACGGCGTGCCCTGGTGGCGGTATCCAGCAGCGGTGGCGCCCGGATGCAGGAGGGGATCGCCTCGCTGGCGCAGATGGCCCGCTGCACGGCCGGGGTCAGCACGGTCGCCGACGCCGGCCTCCCCTACATCTCCGTGCTCGCCGACCCGTGCTTCGGGGGCGTCACCGCGTCCTTCGCCGCCCAGGGCGACGTGATCCTGGCCGAGCCCGGCGCCCGGATCGGCTTCGCCGGAGGCCGGGTCATCGAGCAGGCGGCCCACGAGGCTCTGCCCGAGGGTTTCCAGACCGCCGAGTTCCTGCTGAGCCATGGCATGGTCGACCAGGTCGTCGACCGCCGGGAGCTGCGCGAGGTGGTCGCCGGCATCCTCCGCGCGCTGACTGCCGGACGGCATCGCGACCAGGCCGTGAGAGACGTGGCGGCCGGGCCGGAGGCGCCCAGCGCCGGAGAGGCGGCCGCCGGGCGCGGCGAGGGCGCCGTCGCCCACACCGACGTCGCCGCCGGCGCGGAACACCCGCCCGAGGTGGCGAGCGCCCCCGTCGGGGAGCGCGTCCCCGCCGGGCCGGGGCCGTCGGTCGCCGACACCCTCTCCACCGCCGAGCGGGAGAAGCAGGCGTTCACCGCGGTCGAATTGGCCCGCAACCCCGGGCGCCCTCGCACGCTCGAGCTGCTGCGCAGCCTCTTCCACGACTTCACCGAGCTGCGCGGCGACCGGCTCTTCGGCGACGACCGGGCGGTGATCGGAGGAACCGCGCAGCTCGGCGGGTCGGGCACCACGCCGGCAAGCGACGTCTGGGTCATGGTCATCGGCCAGGAGAAGGGCAACGACGCCACCTCCCGGGCGATTCACAACTTCGGGATGCCCCACCCCGAGGGATACCGCAAGGCCACCCGGCTGATGCGCCTGGCCGAGAAGTTCGGGCTCCCGGTCATCTGCCTGGTGGACACCCCGGCCGCCGCGCCGGGTGTCGGCGCCGAGGAGCGCGGGCAGGCGTGGGCCATCGCCGATTCGCTGCTGACCCTGCTGCGGCTGCGCACCCCGGTCATCTCCTGCGTCCTCTCCGAGGGCGGCTCGGGAGGTGCCCTGGCGCTCGGAATCGCCGACTGCGTGCTCGCCCTGGAGAACGCGATCTACTGCGTGGCCCCCCCCGAGACCGTGGCCGCCATCCTCTACCGTGACGCCGCCCAGAAGGCGCGCGCCGCGGCCGCCCAGCGCCCGTGGGTTGGCACCGCCTACCGCCTCGGACTGGTGGACGAGCTGATCCCCGAGCCCGCTCCGGGCGCCCATGCCCATCCCCAGGTGGTGGCGGGAGCCCTCCGGGGCGCCCTGCTCCGTCACCTCGCCGCCCTCCGGCCCCTCTCCCTCGACGAGCTGCTGCAGCGCCGGTCCGAGCGGTACCGCCGCGCCGGGGATTGACGGGCTTCGATCAGCGGGGATCGCGGGAGCCGCTCGCCACCGTAGGATCGCCCGCGTGCAGGCGGAGACAGGCGGCGCGGGCGTGAGCGCGGATCGGAGCGACCCGAGTATCGACACGGGGAGCGGCGGCCCGCTCCCGCAGCGCCCCACGCACGTCATCTGGGACTGGAACGGGACCCTCCTGGACGACGTGGGGGCCGTGCTCCAGGCGACCACGGTCGCCTTCCGGCAGGCCGGCATCCACGTCGAGGTGACCGGGGAGACCTACCGGCGCAGCTTCACCCGCCCGATCCACCTCTTCTACGAACGGCTCCTGGGGCGGCCGATCGGCCGCGAGGAATGGATGCGGCTCGACCATGCGTTCCACCTCGAGTACACGCGGCTGGAGGACCGGTGCACGCTCGCCGCGGGAGCCCGCGAGGTTCTCGGCGAGGTCCGGGCGCTGGGCTGGACCCAGTCGGTCTGCTCGATGCTGCCCGAGGAGTACCTCCTTCCCGCGGTGGCGCGCCAGGGCATAGCCGGCCATTTCGTCCGCGTCGACGGGCTTCGGGGGGCGGAGCGGGGTGGGGCGAAGCTCGAGAACCTGATCGCCCACCTCGGGCTTCTCGGCGTGGCCCCGTCGGGCACCGTGATGGTCGGCGACACCGTCGACGATGCGCTGGCGGCGCGCGGCGCCGGCATCGCCTGCATCCTCCTCGACAGCGGGGCCGGTCTCCACGACTCGGCGACCATCCGCGGCGCCGGCGTCCCGGTGGCCGCCGGCGTGCCCGAGGCGCTGGCGCTGCTGCGCCCGGGGGCAGCGCCACCGCGCCCGTAGGCCAGGGGGCCTCACTCGCAGCGGCGTCGCAGGAGGCGGGCGCGCTAGATTGAGCCTCATGGAGAAGGGAGATCTGGCCGGCGACTTCGAGCTGGAGGACGAGACCGGGACGCCGCGCCGTCTCTCCGAGTTCCTCGCCAAGGGACCGGTGGTGCTCTTCTTCTACCCGGCGGCGATGAGCGCGGGCTGCACGCGGGAGAACTGCCACTTCCGCGACCTGGCCGGCGAGTTCGCCGCCGCGGGCGGCCAGCGGATCGGGATCAGCCATGACAGCGTCGCGAAGCAGCGTCAGTTCGCGGAGCGCCACTCCCTGGGCTATCCCCTCCTCTCCGACCCGGACGGGAGGGTCGCCCGCCAGTTCGGGGTCAACACCCGCTTCGGGATCGTCCCCGTCAAGCGCTGGACGTTCGTGATCGGCACCGACGGACGGGTGCGCGACGTGATCAAGAGCGGGACCAACATGAAGGTCCACGCCGACCGGGCCCTGGAGGTGCTGAGGCAGGCATGAGGATCGGGATCATCGGCGCCGGCAACATCGGGGGCAATCTCACCCGCAGGCTCTCCGCCCTCGGTCACGAGGTCGTGGTGGCCAATTCGCGCGATCCGCGGACGCTCGAGGATCTGGCGGAGGAGACGGGGGCCACGGTCGCCCTCGCAGCGGTTGCCGCCGAGGGCGCGGAGCTGGTCATCGTGACCATCCCGGAGAAGGCGATCCCCGCGCTCCCCACGGGCATCCTCGACGGCGCCGCACCCGGTGCCGTGATCGTCGACACCGGCAACTACTACCCGCTCCGTGACGGGCGGATCGCCGAGATCGAGGACGGCATGACCGAGAGCCGCTGGGTGAGCAACCACCTCGGCCGCCCGGTGGTGAAGGCCTTCAACGGCATCCGCGCCCAGCACCTTCTCGAGGGGGGCAAGCCCCCGGGCTCACCGGGCCGGATCGCTCTGCCGGTGGCCGGGGACGAGCCCGAGGCGAAAGCGGTCGTGATGCGCCTGGTCGACGAGCTGGGCTTCGACCCCGTCGACGGCGGGGGCATCGACGAGTCCTGGCGCCAGCAACCGGGCTCACCGGTGTACGGCACCGACCTCGACGCAGCCGGGGTGAAGGCAGCGCTGGCACAGGCCAGCCCCGAGCGGCTGCCCGAGTTCAGAGCCTGAGCTCGCGGCCCGCCACCCGGCGCTCGCGCCTCGCCACCCTCAGTTCGCGGCCCGCAGCCCCGGCGCTTGCGCCTCGCCACCCTCAGCCAGCGGCCCGCAACCCGGCGACGCGGCAACCCGCGGGTTGACCGGGGCGCTCGCCCCTGGTAGGGTCAGTCGCGAACTGACGTTCGCCACACGATGACGTACCGGCTCCTCCACCTGGCCGACCTCCACCTCGACCGCCCCTTTGCCCAGATGGGCTGCCATGGGGAGCTGGCACGGCGCCGCCGGCAGGGGCTGCGCGACGCCCTCCTCCGTGCCGGCGAGGCAGCCCAGGAGCACGACTGCGACGCGGTGACCATCGCCGGCGACCTCTTCGAGCATGAGCGGGCCGGCGCGGGCACCGCCCAGTTCCTGGTCGAGACCTTCGCCGCCTGGCAGCCGATGCGGGTGCTGCTCGCCCCCGGCAACCACGACCCCCTGGTCCCGGGGAGCCTCTATCTCCGCGCCCGGTGGCCGGCCAACGTGCACCTCTTCGAGGGCGCGAGCCTGGAGCCCTTCGAGCTCGCCGCCGGGCTCACCGTCTGGGGGCTCGGCCACCACGAACCCGCCTGGACCGGCAACCCGCTGGAGGGCGGGCTGGGGAGCGACCGCAGCGGGCGCCGCGCCCGCGGCAGGGATGGCATCCACCTCGCTCTCTTCCACGGTGCCGAGACGGGCAGCCGGCCGGCGGGCAAGGGCGTGCACGGCCCGTTCGCCGCCGCCGAGATCCGTGAGCGCGGCTACGCCCTCGCCCTCTGCGGCCACTACCACGCCCGGCGGATCGACCTCGGCGCCCGGCTCGTCTATCCGGGCAGCCCGGAGCCTCTCGCCTTCGACGAGAGCGAGCCGCGGGGGCCGGTGGTGGTCGAGATCACCGAGCGCGGCGAGATCCGCTGTGCCGCCCTGGAGACCAACCGGTGGCATGCCCGCATCGTGCAGTGCCCGATGGACGGGGTCACCAGCCTCACCGGGACCGTCGACCGGGTGAGCGCCGAGGTGCTGACCGCCACTGCCGGGCTGCCCCTGGAACGGACCACGCTGCGGGTCGACCTGGTCGGGACGGTGCCCCCCAACCTCGGGGTGGATCTCTTCGATTGCGAGAGCGCGGTGCGGGACGCGATCGGCGTGGCCGCGATCCGGATCCGCGACCTCACCACCAACGAGACCGACCTGGAGACGCTCGCCCAGGAGGGAACCACCCGGGGTGCCTTCGTGCGGGTGGCGCTGGCGGAGCTGACCGCGGCCGACAGCCCCGCCGCGAAGTCCGTGCTGAGCGACGCCCTCCGCTACGGGCTGGAGGCCTTCGCGGGCGGCGAGGTGGGCCTTCGATGAGGTTGGAGCGGCTGGAGGTCACCGGGTTTGGCCGGCTGCGCCAGCGGCGCTTCGACTTCGGTGAGCGGATCACCGTCGTCCTCGGCCCCAACGAATCCGGCAAGTCGACGCTGCACCGCGCCATCCGCGCCGCCCTCTACGGCCTGGAGGCGGGCGGCCCGGGGCACCCCCGCGACCGCAGCGACTGGGCGCGCTGGCTCCCCTGGTCCTCGGGACGCTTCGGACTGACCCTCACCTACCGGCTCGACGGCGGGCAGCGCCTCCGCGTGGCTCAGACCTTCGATCGGGACCGGGTGCAGGCCCAGGTCCAGGAGCTGGGCGGTGGCGACGTCACCCAGCAGTACCGGGTCGGGCGGACGGTCTGCCCCGGCCGGTTCCACCTCGGGGTCGACGAGGCCGTCTTCTGCGCCGCGGCCTGGCTGGGCGAGGAGGGTCTGCAGCTCTCGTCGACCGAGGCGGCGCCCCAGCAGGCGGGACACCTGCGTGAGGCGCTGGAGAGGCTGGTCGATGCCGGCGCGGAGGGGACGACCGCCGCCGAGGCGACCAAGAAACTGGCCGACGCCCTCCAGCGGGTCGGCTCGGAGCGGCGGGTCACCAGCCCCCTCGGGGTCGCCATCGCTCAGGCGCGGCGGCTCGAGGGGGAGATCGAGGTCGCCGAGCGCCGGCTCGCCGCGTTCGCCGGCGAGGAGGCGCGGCTCCGCGAGCTGGAGGTGGAGGCGCGGCTCTCCGCCGAGACGGCGCTCGCGGCCCAACGCGACTGGATCCGCGGCCGCATCGCCCAGCTGAACGCCCAGGAGGTGGAGATGCGGATGGCCGCCGGCGAGGCCGCTGAGCTCTCCCAGGCGCTGGAGGCCGAGGCCGCGTACGCGGCGTTTCCCGCCGGTAACGAGGCGCTGGTGATCGCCCTCGGGGGAGAGCTCAACCAGGCGGCGCGCGCGGCCGCGGAGGCGGAGGCTCGCTGGACGGCGGTCCAGGAACCCCTTGCCGCCCTCCGCCGGCGGCGCGCCGAGATCTCCGCCGGCCTCCAGGCCATGCCCGCGTCGAGCCCGATCGGCGAGCGGGAGACGGCCGCGGTGAGCGCGCTCCGGCGCAGGGTCGAGGTGTCGGCGGCGATCGCCCATCGCGACGAGGAGATGGCGGCGACGGCCAGGGGCGAGGCTCTCCGGCGCGAGATCGCGGTGACCGGGCTGGGCGATGTCGACCCGCGCGAGCTGGAGGCGGCGGTCCCCCTGGTCACCAGGGCGCGGACCGCCGGCGGGCGCGCCCGCGGGGCGCTCTCGGTGCTCGCCGCGGTGGCGGTGCTCGGCGGGGCGGCGACCGGCGCCCTGGCCGCCACCGGCCGGCAGTGGCCCGCCGTCCTGCTCGGTTGCGGCTGCCTGCTGGTGGTGGCGGCCCTGGCGAGCTTCGCCGTCGTCACCTTCCGGATCAGGAGCCGGGCGCGGTCGGAGCTGGCCGCCCGCCTCCCCGGCATGGACCTGAGCACCGCCAGCCTGGAGCGCCTGGAGGCCACCCTCCCAGCGGCCCGCAGCCTTCACGCCGAGAGCCGGCAGCAGGCCACCCTCGTCGAGGTGCACCGCGCCGAGCAGATGCGCGCCCGCGGAGAGCTCGAGGCGGCGGTCGACAGCTGCCTGGCCCTGGCCCGCGAGGCGGGTCTGGTCGCGCCGGCGCGACCTCCAGCGGGCTGCCGGGTCGAGGTGCTCCTCGAGACGGCGGACGCCGCGCTCACGTCCGTCGACGAGGCGGTCCGGCTCTCCGCCCGGCACCGGGAGCTGGAGACCGAGGATGCCCGCCTGGCGGATCGGGAGACCCAGTACGCAGAGATGGGTCAGGAGGCGGGCCGGGACCGCGCCACCGCCAGGGCCCTGGAGGGCCGGATCCGCATCGCCACCGCAGCCGCCGGCCTCGACGCCGGGCTGCCCCCCCTCGAGGTTGTCGCGGCATTCCGCGACGCCTGCGGCCACCGCCACGAGTACGACCGCCTCGCCGCGGCCCTGGCCGAGGCCCGCCGCCGCCAGCGCCTCGGCGGGTCCGACCTCGAGACGCTCACTCACCAGCGGACCGAGCTGGCGGCCGACCTCCGCCGGCGCGGTGGCGACCCCGAGGAGACGGTGGGCGACATCACGACCGACGCGGCCGGGCTCGCCCGGCTCGAGCGCGAGGCCATGGCCGCGCAGGAGAAGGCCGCCACCGCCGCCTCCGCGATTCAGACGCTCGGAGCCCGGATCGAGGGGCTGACCGGCAGCCTCCCCTCCCTCGCGGATCTCGAGGACGAGCGGCTGACCGTGACCGCGGCCCGGGACCGAGCGCTCCACCAGCAGGAGGCGCTGCAGCGGGCGATCGTCATGATCGAGACCGCGGGCCGGGACGTTCACGGCCGGCTGGCTCCGCGGCTCGCCGCCTCGGTCTCGGAACGCCTGGCGCTGCTGACCGGGGATCGTTACTCCGAGGCCAACGTCGACATGGACCACTTCGCGATCGCCCTGGCGTCGGCGGATCGCGACCAGCTGGTGCCGCTCGACCTGGTCTCCCATGGCACCCGCGACCAGGTTGCGCTGCTCCTCCGGCTGGCCCTCTGCGAGGTGCTCGGCGATGCCGGGGAGTCGATGCCGCTGCTCCTCGACGAGCCCCTCGCCTCCGCGGACCCGCGTCGCGGCCGCGGACTTCTCGAGTTCTTGGCACAGCTGGCAGCAACCAACCAGGTCGTGGTCACCACCAGCGATCCGGGCCTCGCCGCCACCCTGGTGGGCCTGGGCGACCCCGCGTCGACGGCGGTCATCGACCTCGGCACCGGAGACGAGGAGCCCAGCCCGGACATCGCCGCACCCGCGGCTCCGGTGGACAGGGCGCCGGTCAGAGTGCCGCGGCCACCTGCACGAGGCCTTCGAGAGGGCTGACCGGGGCGGTGATGAGGGGCACCTGGACGGTGGGCACGTCCGCGATGCGGCTCAGCCGGGCGAGCTGGCGCGCGTCCCGCTGGGCGAGCTCGAAGAAGAGCCGGTAACTGCGGCCCACGGCCAGCGCGGCGGCCGCGTCGACCGGTGCGCCGATGGCGCGGCTCAGTGCCTGGGCACCGCGGTGGTCATCGGCGAGCACGTCGGCAGCCCGGATCGCCGCCTCGTCCGTGAGGGAGCCGGGGAGCACCCGGTTGACCACGACCGCACGGAGCGGCATCGACAGCTCACGAAGCTTGACCGCGAAGTGCTCCGCCTCGGCAAAGGGGGCCGGCTCCAGGGTGGTGACGATGACGAAGCCAACCCGGGAGCTGCGGAGCAGCCGGCCGACGGCGCGGGCGCGTCTCTGGACGCCGTCGTAGAGGGTCTGGAGGTCGCCGACGAAGTCGCCCAGCTCGCCGAGCACCTCGCCGCCCAGCAGCCGGTCCGCGATGTGCAGGAGCGGGGCGGCGGCGAAGTTCATGGCGTGGAACCCGGACCGCGAGGGATGCGCGAGCCACGAGAGCAGCCGTGCCCCCACGAAGTCGGAGATCCGTTCCGGTGCCTCCAGGAAGTCGAGGGCGCTGCGCGAGGGGGGCGTGTCGACAACCACGCAGTCGTACTCGCCCTCCTCGTGAAGCTCGTACAGGGCCTCCAGGGCGGCGTACTCATGGCTGCCGACGAAGGAGTCGCTGATGCCCTGGTAGAAACGGTTGTCCAGGATCCGGTCGGCGACGTGGCGGTTGGGCGCGTAGCGCTCCACCATGCGGTCCCAGACGGATTTCTGGTCGAGCATCGCGGCGACCAGCTCACCGCGGAGGGGGAGCCCGGCCTGGCGCAGGCGTGCGGCGGAGACGGTCACCGGGTCGGCGCCTATCCCGGTCATCCCCAGTGCGCTGGCGAGGCGCCGGGCGGGATCGATGGTGAGCACCATCACCCGCCTGTCGCCCGCCGCGGCGACGGCCGCCGCCAGGGCGGCGCTCACCGTGGTCTTGCCCACCCCGCCGCTTCCGCAGCAGACGACCACGTCGAGACCGCCGAGCAGGTCGGCGAGGCGCTGCGGGCGCGCGGCACGCGCCGGCTCCTCCGGTGCTCTGCGCATCAGCCCGGTGCCTCCAGGGCGGCCGCGACCGCCCGCGTGGTGGCCAGCCCAGCCCGCGCGCTCACCAGCGGGATGGGCACGACCGGGACGGACATGCCGGAGGAGAGGCGGCGAACAAAGGGCTGGGCGAGGCGGCTCAGGTCGTCGGCAAGCCGGGCCCCGGCCACCAGCGCGCCGATTCCGTCCCCGAGGACGGGGGCGGCGGCCCGCGCCGTGACCGGATCGGCGAGCTGCGCCAGCAGGCGGCGCTGCCCCGGGGCGGACAGCGGGGTGATGGCGCGGTTGAGGAAGCACGGCCCCAGGCCGATATCCGTATCCCGCACCACCTCGTCGTGAAGCTCGAGGGTCTCGGCGACGGGCATCTCCTCGGCGAGAGCGCAGATGCAGAGGGCGGTCTTGCGGTGATTGGTGACCATGGCGTCGACGAACTCCACCTGGGAACGGAGCATGCCGCCACGCACCAGTCGGCGCATCGATCGGGCCGCGGTGAGCTGGGGCAGGATCTGGCCGCTCGAGGTCGCATCGACCACGATCAGGTCCCAGATCGGCTCCCCGTCGCGCTCCCGGCGTCGCTCCTCGTGGGCGATCTTGCCGACCATCAGCATGTCCCGCGGACCCGGTACCCCGGTGGCGACGAAATCGAACACACCGGAGAGAGGGGTGAGGCGGGTGAAGCGGGGGACCTTGAAGAAGATCGCCAGGTACTCCTGGAACGAGTCCTCCGGATGGAGGGCGAGGACCGAGAGGTTGCGCTGCACGACCACCGGCAGGAAGCCGACGGCGGGATGGCCGAGTGCCTCGGGAAGGTCGCCCTTGGCGTCCACCTCGACGGCGAGAACGCGGATCCCGCGGCGGGCGGCGATCAGCGCGAGGGCCGCGGAGAGGGTGGTCTTGCCCGCTCCCCCCTTGCCGGTGACGAAGATGACCCGCTTGCGCAGGAGCTCATCGAGGCGGGTGCGCCCGCCCGCGCGTTTGGCAGGCGTCGGGGCGGCTCAGTCCGGGGCCGGGGCGCCCTGGACGGCGGCGAGAACCTCGCGGGCATGGCCCTCGGGCTGCACCTTCCGCCACTCGCGCTGGACTCCGCCGTCCGGCCCGATCAGGAAGGTGGAGCGCTCGACGCCCATGTAGCTCTGGCCGTACCGCGTCTTGGTGACCCAGAGCTGGAAGAAGTCGATCAGCTGGTGATCGGGATCGCTGACCAGGGGGATGGCGAGATCGCACTTGGCCGCGAAGCGATCGTGGCTCTCACCGGAGTCGGGAGACACCCCGTACACCAGCACGCCGGCACGCTCGAACTCGGGCAGCAGCCCGGTGAACTCCCGCCCCTCCAGGGTGCAGCCGGGCGTGTCGTCCTTGGGGTAGAAGTAGAGGACGGCCCGGCCGCCTTGGAGGTCGGAGCGCCGGAGCCGTCCTCCCCCGCTCACGGCCAGGTCGAAGTCAGGCAGCCGTGTGGTCGTCTCGTCCACCGCCACTCCTCCGGGTCGCAGGTATGTGCCACTTACTGTACGAGCCCGATCGTGCCGCCCGGCGTTGCGCCGGGGGGAGCCTGCGTCAGTTCAGGAAGGAGCGGAGCCTCCCCACCACCTCGTTGACGTGGCCCCGGTCCGGGGCGTCCGGCGCCGCCCGGGCGAGGTAGTCGCCGAGGTCGAGGAGCGCCCCCTGGGGCCGCCCCATCTGCCAGAGCAGCAGCCCCCGGTCCCGGCGCTCGCCGGGCTCGTCGGGCAGGAGGTCGACGCAGCGGTCGGCAGCCTGGAGCGCGAGCGGCCAGTCCTCCAGGCTCGCGTAGCAGCCGCGGAGGTTGCGGGACATGCGGGCGAGGATGCGTCGTGGCGACGCGGGCTCCAGCCACCGCGGCTCGACCCGCTCCGGCTCCCGGCCGAGGTGGCGGGCCGCGGCCTGGCGGAGATCGTCATCCTCGAGCGGTTCTCCGGAGCAGGCGTCGACCACCAGTCCCTCGACGCGCACCGCGAAGTGCCCGGGCAGGGCGATGCCCTCGACCCGGATGCCGGCCCGCCGGCCCACCCCCATCCAGATCGCCCCACACGCGATGGGGGTGCCCGCCCCCCGCTCGAGCACCGAGTTCAGATAGTGCGTGCGGGGGTCACCACCGCCGGCGCCGCGCAGGTTGAGGCGGGTGCGCAGCAGGGAGGCGACGGCGTCGGAGGGCCGCTCCGCCGCGCTGCGGTCGAGGTGGGTCGCGAGGTCGTCGAGCAGGTCCAGCCAGGGTCCGGGATCGACGGAGGGGGAATCCTCCACCGCGATCCAGAGGGCGGCCGCGGCGATGTCGCAGGCGGGATCCGCCGCGGCGGCGAGGACGAGGCTGCGGGCGTCTGTGCGCTCCATGGCCGGGTATGATGCCCGGCCGGGCACCTCGCACCGCCCGGAGGGCGTGATCAGAGCGAATACACTGGGCTAGGGATGCTGCTTGACGAGATCACCTGTCCCGACGACCTGCGCGGCCTCAGCCCGCAGGACCTGACCCGGCTCTGCGCCGAGATCCGTGAGTTCCTGGTCGCCGCCGTCGCCCGGACCGGGGGTCACCTGGGCCCCAACCTGGGGGTGGTGGAGCTGACCGTCGCCCTCCACCGGACCTTCCACTCGCCGCGTGACGCCCTGGTCTTCGACACCGGGCACCAGGCCTACGTCCACAAAATGCTGACCGGGCGGCTCGCGTCGTTCGACCGCCTGCGCCAGCGCGGCGGTCTCTCCGGCTACCCCAACCGCGCCGAGTCCGAGCACGACATCGTCGAGAACTCCCACGCCTCCACGGGCCTCAGCTACGCCGTGGCGCTGGCGACCGCCCGCCAGCTGACCGGGGAGCCGGGCAAGGTCGTCTGCGTGGTGGGTGACGGTGCGCTCACCGGCGGGATGGCCTACGAGGCACTCAACAACATCGGCCACCTCCAGCCCGAGCTGATCATCATCCTCAACGACAACGGGCGATCCTACGCGCCCACCATCGGCGGGCTGGCCGCCAACCTGGGGCAGCTCCGTCTCTCCCCCACCTACGAGGCGGCCAAGGACGCGACCGGACGCACCCTGCGCCATCTCCCCCTGGTCGGCGACTCCGCCTACCAGGCCGCCAAGCGGGTCAAGGAATCGCTCAAACAGCTGGTCGCCACCACATCCCTCTTCGAGACCCTCGGGCTCAAGTACGGCGGCCCCATCGACGGCCACGACGTGGCCGCCCTGGAACGCGCCCTCCGCGACGCCGCCGCCTACCGGGGACCGGTGGTCATCCACGTGGTCACCAACAAGGGCAACGGTTATGCCCCTGCAGTTCAGGACGATATCGACAAATACCATGGGGTCTCCACCTTCGACCCCAGGGATGGCAGCTTCGCCACCAAGGCACCGTCCTGGACCGACCTCTTCGGCGAGGCCCTCCTGGAGGCGGCAGAGGCGGACTCGCGGATCGTCGCCATCACCGCGGCGATGGCGTCCTCGACCGGCCTGCTCGCCTTCGCCGAACGTTTCCCCGACCGCTTCTTCGACGTCGGCATCGCCGAGCAGCATGCCGTCACCTTCGCGGCCGGCCTGGCGATGAAGGGGCTCCGTCCGGTGGTCTGCATCTACTCGTCCTTCCTGCAGCGGGCTTTTGACCAGATCGCCTGCGACGCCTGCCTGCACCGGCTCCCGGTGACCTTCGTCATCGACCGCGCCGGGATCACCGGCGACGACGGGCCGTCCCATCACGGGATGCTCGACCTGGCCTTCCTGCGCTGCATCCCCAACCTGGTCGTGGCGGCGCCGAGCAGCCCCGACGAGATGCGCCGGATGCTGGCCACCGCGCTCGCCCACGACGGGCCCTTCGCGTTCCGCTACCCGCGGGGCGGCGCGCCCGCCGCCGGAACCGCCCCGCTCGAACCGCTCGTCATCGGTCGCGCCGCCATCCGGCGCGAGGGGACCGACATCGCCATCATGGCGGTGGGAAAGATGGTCCGGGTGGCTCTCGAGGCGGCCGCGCAGCTCGATGCGGAGGGGATCAGCGCCACCGTGGTCGACGCCCGCTTCGTCAAGCCGATCGATCCCCACCTGGCCGACATCGCCGCCGCCCACCGTGCCGTGCTGACCGTCGAGGACGGGACACGGGTGGGAGCCTTCGGGAGCGCGGTCGCCGAGCTGCTCGGAGATACGGGGGTGACGGTGCCCCTGCACCGGCTGGGCATCCCCGACCGTTTCGTCGAGCACGGTGGCCAGGCGCTCCTGCTCAGCGAGCTGGGACTGGACCCGGACGGGGTCGCCAGGTCGGCGCGTGAGCTGCTGGCCACGGTGCGGCCCGCCCACGCCGTGGCCTGATCGGGACCGGGTCCGGTGGGCGCCGTCCTGGTCACCGTCGCCGGTCCGACCTCGCGGAGGGACCTCTCCCTCCCCACCGACGCGCCGATCGGAGAGATCGTCTCAGCCCTGGTGGAGCGCGGCGAGCCGGCAAGCCGGCCCTGGTGCCGCTGGGCCCTGGGGCCCGCGGGCGGCGCACCGTTCGCACCCCAGCAGACCCTCGCCGAGCTGGGAGTGGTCGATGGGTCGCTCCTGCTGCTGTGGGACGTGGTCGCCCCCGAGGACGCGGGGGGCGAGCCGTCCGACGGCGCCTCGACCACGGCAGCGACGACGGCCGACCAGCGGCGGCGGCGCATCTCCGAGCTGACCGAACGGCTGATCGACGACATCGCCCGCATCCGGGCGGGGAAGAACCCGCTCCTCGAGTACGCGACCCCGGCGGCCCGGCAGCGTCTCCGAGCCCTGGCGCCGGGCCCCCTCGACCGTGCGCCGGAGGGCGGCGCCTCCGATCTGCGCCTGGCGGTGAGCTGGCATCGCGACCCGCGCGCACCGGTGGAGGCGGTCGCCAGCTACGCGGAGATCGGCGCCGTCGCCGCCGCTCCGAGAGGACCCGGGGGCTCGCGACGCGGTCCCGGCCCCGGCTCCGCACCCGCCCCCCGGGTGGAAGTCAGGATGAGCGTCGACGCTCACTGCGGCCACCTGCTCGACGTCAGCGTCGCGGCGGAGCCGCCGTCGCGCTGAGGAGGGCGCGCGGAGGGGGCTCAGGTCACCTGGACGGGAGCGCTGTCCGGGATGTCGACCCGCTCCAGGCCGGAGTCGCCGAGCACCTGGAGGCCGACCGGGTAGGAGCCCTCCGCGCCGGCAGAGGAGAGCACCTGGGCATCGAAGCTGATGGTCAGCTTGCCGGGGTCGGATCCGTTCTGCGCGGGGACCACGAAGCCGTCGAAGTACGGGAGCTCTGAACCCTCCAGCGCGTCGGTGCCGCCGATGCGCCCGGCGTTGCCGGTTATTCGTGCCGACCCGTCATAGATGAAGACGGGCGGCAGCGTGACCAGCACGCTGACGTCGGAGGCCTGGCCGGTGCCCGCGTTGATCACGCTCACCGTGTAGGTGATGTCCTGCCCGGGAGCTGCCGTGCTCGGGCTCACCGAGATCAGCGCCGAGAGCAGAGGGGCGGGGGTCAGCTTGAGGAGCACGCCGTTGCTCTGGGTTGTCGAGGCCGTGGAGGCGGACGCCGTCGCGGTCATGGTGTAGGTTCCCGGATTCCCCTGGGCGAGAGCGTAGAAGTTGATCGACGCTGTGGTCGCATGGCCGCTCAGCTCCCAGACCCCCCAGGTCGGCTGCTGGCTCCTGCCCTGCGCGTCGACCGGCGAGGTGCGCACCCCGGTTCCCCCCAGGGCCAGGGTGTCCGTGTAGCGGAAGTCCGCCGGCAGGTTGGCGGTGACGGTGAGCCCGGCAGTGCCCGCCGCCCCCGTATCGGTGACCGTGATGACGAACTCGATCGTCTGGTTGGCTGCGATGGTGTTGACGGCAGAGGCCGACGCCGCGCCCACCACCGCGAGGTTGACGCTCAGCGACGTGTGCCCGGCTCCGCAACCGGCCAGCGCCATGGTGCCGAGGACGGCGGGGAGGGCGAGGGGAAGGGAGAGCCGGCGCAACCACGGCGCCGGACCGCCGGCCACCCGACGACGCCCGCCGGCGGGCTCCCCCCCGGGGGTCACCTGGCCCCGCGAGACCCGCAGGTCCACTCCCGGGCGGGTCACACCCTCTGGGCGGCGCGCATCGGCGCGAGCGGACGGCGCTCGCGTCGCGGCGGCGTCAGGGGTACATCGGTGGCGCGGGGAAGGGGATCGGGGTAGCCGGCCTCGGCGAGCAGGCGCAGGGTGAGGGCGACGTCCAAGCCGACGACGGTGTCGACCCGGCCGCTCACCGCCTCGACGAGGTCTCCACCGGCCCCCTGGACCGCGTAGGCGCCGGCCTTGTCGAGGGGCTCGCCGCTCGCCACGTACGTGATCAGATCCTGGTCGGAGAAGTCGCGCATCTTGACGAGCGAACGCGAGACCGCGAGCGCCACGACGTCGGTGCCGGTGCGCAGGACGCACACCCCGGTGAGCACGGTGTGACGGCGGCCGCGCAGCTCGGTGAGCATCCGCCGCGCCGCCTCCGGCGTGCCCGGCTTGCCGAGGGGGCCGCGCGGCCCCACCACGACGGTGTCGGCCGCCACCACGAAGCTCCCTGCCTCGACCCGCTCGGCGATCTCGACGGCCTTCTGGCGGGCGCTCAGCTGGCAGCCGAGGTCGGCACACATCCCGGGGGGCAGCGGGGGATCCGGTGAGGGCTCCATGACGGCGAAGCGTATGCCGGCCCTGACCAGCAGCTCGCGCCGGCGTGGGCTGGATGAGGCGAGGACGATGCGTGCCAGCGGTGCGCTCGACACCCGGGGGGCAACGTGCCGAAACGGGGACGCCGCCCGAACGCCGGGAAGTTGCTCGTCTGGGTCGGTCATGCGCCCCTCAGCAACGTGCGTGATGTCTCGGTCCTCTCCCCCGCGTGCGACCCCTCCCCTGGAGCGATCGTACCATCGTTCAAGGGGTGAACCGAACCCGAGCGTCTCGATTGCGCTGATTGAAGCACTAATTCTGCCACGGCGGCCCAACCGTCTGCGGGCTCAGTGGAGGGCGACCGCGAGAGAGATCGCGGCGGGCACCAGGGCGAGCAGGCCGACGGCCTCTCCAGCGGGCACCAGCAGGCGGCGGGTCGCGCCGATGAGACCCGCGTAGGCGAGCACGGAGAGCGCCCCGAGACCGGCCACCGCAACGTCCGAGAAACTCGCGAGAGGCGCGAAGCCGGCCAGCGAGAAGCAGGCCAGGCCGATCGCGGCGACCAGCGCCGCACGGCCCAGCCGGGCCGCATGCGGGTCGAAAGGACGGATCAAGGCGGGGACGGCCATCAGGACTGCGGCGACGGCCCAGGGACGGGCTGCGCCGACCGACCCGCCGGCGGCGGCGATGGTGCGCAGGTCGAGCGTCATCGCCACCGAGGCAAGCCCAAGAAGCGGAGTGATCGCGGCAAGGCCCGCCGCCAGGCGCTGCCAGGGCCACCTCTCCGCACTGCCCCAGGCGATACCCGCGGCAACGGCGGTGACAAACACGACCAGGCTCACCCCGGTGGGCAGGCCGAAGAGGGGCGAGCCCGGGAACGCCAGCAGCCCGCAGGCGGCGCTGACTCCGACCGCCACCATCAACTCGTCGAGCTGGGCGGGACGCAGCCCGGCGGGGATGCGCCCGCCGGTGGCAACCAGGCATGCAACCAGGCCCGCATAGGCAACGCCGGGAAAGAACGCGACACCGACGACGGCACTCAGCACCGCGAGCGGGTTCATGCGCCGGGCCCGAAGACGAGGTGAACGGCACCCATGGGTAGCAGGCCGACGCCCAGCGCGACGGCGGCGATGACCCAGGCGGCGACCATCCGGTGGTGCGGTGCCCGTGCCCCCTCAGCCGGCTCGCCCTGGGCGACCGTGAGGACTGCGGTCAGCGTCATCAGCCCACCGGCGACCAGGCACGCGGCGGCAACGCCGACGCTGAAGGCGACGCACGCCTGGAGGATCAGGAACCGCCCCCAGAACGAGGGAGAGGGTGGGAGACCGCAGAGGGCGAGCCAGACCATACGGCGGGGAGCGCCGAGGCCGGGCCTCGGCCTCTGCAGGAGGATCGGTGCCGCCACCAGGTGGGTGAGGATGAGCAGGAGCCCGCCGGCCACGGCGGCCGTCTCCCCGGTGCCGACTCCGGCTGCGACGAGAGCGAGGTCGCCGAGGGCCAACCGGCCATAGCGGGTGGCCGGGCTGGCACGGAGGCTCATCACCCCGGCCCAGATTGCGCTGATCAGACCGCAGGTGAGGATCGTGTGGTCGAAGGCCAGCCTGGCCAGAAGGGGAAGCGGTCCGGGGATCGCGAATGCGCTCAGGAGGACCGCGGGCGCGAGCAGCACCAGCCAGGTGGCGAGCTCGGGAACGGGGACGTCGGCGAGGGCACCGGCCGCCCAGCCACCCAGGGGCACCACCGCGGCAAGGGCGAGCACGCCGACCACCAGGAGGCCTCCCACCATCCCGGGCTGACCGTTGGGGGAGACGGGCAGGACCAGGCTGACCGCGATCAGCGCGGCCGCACCGGTGCCGGCCACCCGCGCGGCGGCAAGGCTGGCTCGCCCCGGTGCCACCGAGATCCAGCGAAGGCTGAGGGCGCAGACGGCGAGCATCGCCGCGACCCCGAAGAGGAGCGGTGACCCCGTCGAGAGGAGGAGCACCGCGGCCGACCCCACGGCCCCGATCCCGATCATCTCGCGGCCATCCAGACGGTCGGCCAGGAGCAGGCAGAGCCAGAGGGCACCGGCCGATGCGGGGAGCAGCCCGGCGGCCTCACGGGGCAGCGCCAGGCCCCCGCCGCCCAGCTCGTCCGGGAAAGCGCCCCCCCGCACCGTGGCGAGGCTGAGCGCGACCAGCAGGAGAGGTGCGATCAGAGCGATGGGCCGGCGGAGGCGGGCGGGGCCGAGGCCGGCGATCACCCCGATGCCCGCCCAGGCGGCGGCCAGCCAGGCGGCGTTCACGGACCGGCCTCGGCGGCGGGGCGCCGGTGCCGGACGGCGAGCCAGCCCTCCACGGCCGCCACGACGGGGGCGATGGCAAGGACGCCGCCCGCGTCCGGCAGGGGGTCACTCCCTCCCCGGAGCAGCCAGCCCACGCTCGTCGCGAGGGCGATGGCGGCCACGCCGACCGAGAGGTCGGTGACGGTGCGGGCGAGGAAGACCCGGAGCACGCCGCAGGTGAAGACGAAGGCGACGGGGAAGAGGGCTCCGAGGAGAGGGACGACCGAGCCGACCGGCACGTTGAAGCTCACCCACGAGGCCGCGATCAGGGCGACGACGGCGGCGGCGACCCGAGCGCTGCGCGGCCCGAACAGCCCCTCGTGAGGCACCCCGACCGTCCGGAGCGGATCAAGCCCAGGACGGGGTGCCATCCGCCCGGCGAGAAACCCCGCCAGCGGGCCGGCGGCGGCGCCGGCGGCGCCGGCTCCGAGGACGACGACCGCCGCCCAGCCGCCGCCATAAGTGGCCGCTGCGGGAGCCAGACCGAGAGCGACCACGATGCAGGTGACGATGACGGCACGGCGCCGGTCGACCAGGACGACGAAAGCCCCGGCGACGAAGGCGACGAGATCCAGGAGCGGCTGGTTCACAGGTAGTGGAAGCCGATGAGTGCGGCGAGCGCCGCGACCACGGTGAAGATGAGACCGGGCTGGGTGACCAGCCACGCGTCGACCCGTGCCAGCCCACGCCAGAGCCCCCGTGCCGGAGGTCCGAAGGTCCGGCGAGCCCCGAGGGCGGCAACCCAGACGGGCCGCGGACGCTTCCCCCACTCGCCGTGCGCGGGGTGAGGGAAGGGGAGACCGAGAGCCAGCCCTGCACTGACGACCCCGAGCAGGACCACGAGGAGCGCGAGGCTGAGGTAGCCGCCCGGCCATGGGCCTCCGGGTCCGTGGAGGGTGGCGGCGTCGATGGACGCCGGGGCGTCGCCGCCCACCAGGGGGATCAGCACGAGAGCGCCCACGATCCCCGGCAGCAGCGCCGCTGCGGCCCCCAGCGCAAGAGCCACCGCGGCATCGGGACGGGGGACCACGCCGCGCCGGAGCAGCCCGGAAGGCGACGTCTCCGTGCCGTCAGAGGGGGGCTCGCCGAGTGACGTCGAACCGGGACGGGCGGATGGCGTGGGGGCCGCTCCGGCCGGCTCGGTGGGGAGGGCGGCGAGCCCGATGGCCTGCCGTGCCGCGACCAGTCCCCCCCCGGCGGCGACGACGGCGGCGGTCCCCAGGGCAAGCAGGAGCGGGGCGTACGGACGGCCCAGCGAGGCCACCGCGCCCAGCTCGAGAACTATCGCCGTGGTCCCGAAACCGATCGGCAGCCCACCGGCGGCAGCCAGCGCCGTCGCGGCAAGGGCGCGGCCGCGACGGCTTGGGAGGGTTGGCCTGGTCCAGGCTGGCGCCGCCAGCAGGGCCAGCTCGAGGGCCACCACCCCGGCCGCGAACCCGCCGGCGCCGCCGGGAATCCCGGCGATGGCGACCAGGGTGCCGGCGGAGGCGGTGAGCAGGGCCCTTCCTGCGCGGCGCGACTCGTGCTTCCACCGCCAGGCTGCGACGGCACCCCAGAGGGCCGCGGCGGTCCCCACGGTGGCGAGCACGACGGTGACACCGGGATTCTCAGCGCCGCCGGTGGCCGCTCCCAGCCGGAGGAGGACCGCCGCGCCGCAGGGGACTGCCCCGATGGCGAGCCAGCTCCGGGTCGACCGCCCCCCGGCGGCCCCTGGCCACCATCCCGCGGCGAGCAGGCGGCCGGCCCCGGCAAGGGCCCACGGCAGCGCCACCGAGATCCCGACGGCGCTCGGGGGAACCGCATAGGGGTTGCTCGTCCCGGTGGCGACGATGAGCTGGACGGCGGCCACCAGCAGGCCGAGCGCAAAGACATGCTGGATCGTGAACGCCACAGCCGCTCCCCGGCTGACGTGCTCGCGGCCGGCCGATGCCAGCAGGAGGCCGCCCAGGCTGGCGATCTCGGCCCCGGCGAAGAGCATCACCGCATTCCCGGCCAGGGCGGCAAGGGCCGCGCCGGCGGCGGTGACCAGCAGAGCCGCCTCCTCGCCCGGCTGGCGATCCGCGGCACCCAGGGCAAAGAAGCTGGCCACCAGGGCGATCAGGACCAGGGCAAGGCCGGTCGGGTCAGCCCGTAGGGTCAGCGGGACGCCGGATACCCCCTGCCCGAAGGTGGTGACAATCGAACCGTTCGCGGTGATGCCCGCGATGCTGAGAGCTGCCGCCCCTGCCAGGATCAGGATGCCCGCACTGAGCAGCCGGCGCGTCCGCCGCCACGGCGGCGGCAGGATGTAGGCGATCAGCGCCCCGGCGAGGAGCAGGGCGATGATCAGGGCGGACCGGTTCGCCACGCTCAGCAACGGCGCAGTCTCCCGTCAGCGTCCCGCGGGGCACGCACTAGTGGGGCGCGGGCGCCCTGGGGGGAGCCGGAGGCAGCGAGTGGGCGCCGACCTCGCTGGCACAGTACGGGCAGACCGGCCAGCCCAGCCGCAGCCTCCTCTCGCAGACGGTGCACCGGCGCGCGAACTGGGTGCGGCAATACGGGCAGATGACGAAGTCCTCCTCGATGTCGCGGCCGCAGGTCGGGCACGGGCGGGTCTCCGTACCCGAGGGGGGCTCCTCGAGCATCTGCTGCTCGAGAGCCAGGGAGCGCTCCTCGGCGAGCGTCCGCGGAGGCCGGATGACCAGGTAGATCAGGGCGCCCAGGAAGGGGGGCACGAACGCCAGCAGGAAGGCGAAGATCGCGAACGGGATCGAGCTCGAACGCCGCCTGGCGTCACGGACCACGTTGTAGGCGAGCGCCACGAGCAGCAGCGCCACGTAGAGGATGAGCAGGAGGACGCCGAGGAAGATGAGCGAGCCGCTGGTGTCCGAGAGAAGCTTCATTCGGGCAACCCTAAGCGACGGCGCAGGGTCTGCGCCTGCTGCTCCGCCTCGCGAAGCTGGTCGACGACCTTCTGGACGACGCTCTCGGGAGCGCGCTCCCGGAACGCGGTGTTGGCGAGCTGCGCGCGGTGCCGGGCGATCTGGCGCTCCACCTCGTCGAGCTGCCGGCGCAGCCTCTCCTCCCCTCCTCCACCGAGGCGCAGTTCGGCTTCGAGGCTGCCCGCGATGACCAGCTGGGCCTCGCCGCCGTCGTCACCGTCGACGAGCCGGACGCGAACCAGCGCCTCGAGGATGCGGCGGCGGTCCTCCGCCCTGAGGGATGGGTTGCCGCCACGAATGACGACGGGGTGGAGGGTCTTGTCGGCCGCGCTGATGCCGGCCTCCTGGAGCCGGGCACGGAGCTGGCCGACCAGCAGCAGCAGCTCGTCGAAGCCCTCTCGGGGGCCGAACCGGCCGGGGTCGCCCCACGCGGGCACGAGAGCGGGCCAGGCGCGGTGCTGGAGGCTCGGAGCAGGGTCGGGCAGCCGCTGCGCGCACTCCTCGGTGACGAAGGGCATGAAGGGGTGGAGCAGGCGCAGTGCCGAGTCCAGCACCGTGACCGCGGTCGCGGCCGCCGCCTCCCTCCCCCGACCATCCCCGCCGTTGCGGAGCCGCACCTTGACGATCTCCATGTAGTCGGAGCAGAAGTCCTGCCAGATCACGGTGTACAGGCAGTCCATGGCGTCGTGGAAGCGGTACTGGGTCATGGCCTGATCGACGGTGGCCACCGCAGCGGCGAGACGACCGAGGATCCACTGGTCCTCGGCCAGCAGCGCGGTGTCGGGGACCGGCGACGGCGGCACCGCGATCCGATCGCCGTCGCCGATGGTCGTGACCAGGAGCCGGGTGACGTTCCACAGCTTGTTGGCGAATCGCTGGTAGCTGGCGACCCGCTCCTCGTCGTAGCGGACGTCCTGGCCGCTGGTGCCCACCGCCCCGGCCCAGGCACGGATGGCGTCGGCGCCGTAGCGCGCGATGATGTCGAGGGGGTCGACCGCGTTGCCTCGCGACTTTGACATCCGGGTCCCGTCGCGGGCCAGGATCGTCGAGGTGATGATCACGTCGTCGAAGGGCTTGCTACCCGTGAATCGGAGGCCGGTCATGATCATCCGGGCCACCCAGAGGTTGATGATCTCGCGCGCCGTCACCAGCACCTGGGTGGGATAGAAGCGACGCAGGTCCTGGGTGTCCTCCGGCCAACCGAAGATGGCGAACGGCCAGAGAGCGCTCGAGAACCAGGTGTCGAGGACGTCGGGATCGTGCTCCAGCCGGTCGCTGCCGCAGCTGGGACATCGCTGCGGCGTCTCCACCCAGGCGAACCGATGGCCGTTGCCGCACCGGCTCACCGGGATGGCATGGCCGAGCCAGATCTGGCGGCTGATGCACCAGTCCTGGATGCCGCGCATCCAGGTCAGGTAGTGGTCCCCGTAGCGCTCCGGGTGGAAGCAGACCTCACCGCTTTCGACCGCGGCGATGGCGGGCGCCGCGAGGGTCGGCATGCGCACCCACCACTGCTCGCTCACCAGTGGCTCGATCACGTGGTGACAGCGATCGCAGTGGCTGACCTCGTGGACGTAGGGCTCCTCACCGACCACCGCCCCCTGCTCCCGGAGCGCCTCGGTGACCTCGCGACGAGCGTTCTCCACCGTCAAGCCGTGGAAGCGGGGGAGATCGGGAACGTCCATGGTCCCGTCCAGACCGATCACGTTGACGATCGCAAGGCCGTGGCGAACGCCGATCTCGTAGTCGGTGGGATCGTGACCGGGGGTGACCTTGAGCGCCCCGGTGCCGAAGGCGACCTCGACCGCCGCGTCGGCGACGATCGGGACGCGCCGGCCGGTGAGGGGAAGGATGACGTGAGCACCGACCAGGTTCCGATACCGGGGATCGTCGGGATTCACCGCGACCGCGGAGTCCCCCAGCATGGTCTCGGGACGGACCGTCGCGACGACCACCTCGCCGCCGCCCTCCACCGGGTAACGCAGCCGGGTGAGCGTGTCGTGGTGCTCGATCCACTCGACCTCCTCATCGCTGATGGCGCTGCGATCGTGGGGGCACCAGTTGACGATCCGGGGGCCTCGGTAGATCAGCCCCTCGTCGAAGAGGGCCTTGAAGACGGTGCGGATGGCCCGGACGTAGGCCTCGTCCAGGGTGAACCGCGAGCGCGACCAGTCGCAGGTGAAGCCGAGCCGGCGCATCTGCTCGTAGATGCGACCGCCACACTCCTCGTACCAGGCGTCCACCCGGGCCTGGAAAGCGGCGCGTCCGATCGCCTCGCGGCTGGTGCCCTCGGCGACCAGCTGGCGCTCGATCACCGCGTTGGTGGCGATGGCGGCGTGGTCGGTGCCCGGA